>ERZ1023658.85-NODE-85-length-38193-cov-16.253500_pt1 | contig 38193 bp, 28 predicted proteins | sample MGYA00380339_ERZ1023658 | MGnify/ENA primary metagenome ERZ1023658 (study PRJEB33179, sample SAMN07448981) | human gut metagenome | biome: Human-gut; feature: Human associated habitat; material: Faeces | host: Homo sapiens | place: India: Bhopal | collected... | reverse complement strand
TATACAAATATAAATAGACATCACCCTGAAAACTTAAATGATTTTTTAGATGAAAAAATTAATATTAATGATAATCAGTATTATATTTATGAAGTTAATAGTCAAATAAAAAAACTTGGTAATAGAAGTAATTGTATATTTAAAGATATAAATGAATTATTAGAAGCAAAGAATATTAGTTTGAAAGAAATTATTAATGACTTTTTTCAAGAGAGAATTGATAATAATATTTTGATTTCTAATATATTTGGTGATTTGAAATTATTATTTGAACTTAATGAAGAGGAATTATTTAAAAATATTTCAGCAACAGAGAAACTGTTACTTATGGATAAAGTTTATAAGAGTATGACTGTTGATACTAAGATGATGTATAGAAATCAAATAGTTAAACTTGCTAAAAAGAAAAGATGTAGTGAATTAGAATTACTTGGAAAACTTTACAGTATTAGTTTAAAAGAAGAGAAACATATTGGATTTTACTTATTTAAAAATAAGAATTATAAACTTAGGACGATGCTTTATTTAATTTTTGTGTGTTTAGGAACTTTTATTATTAGTTTTTTCTTGTCTAAGTATTTTATTAGATTTAAAGTTTTAGGATTTTTAATTCTTTTAATTCCAGTTAGTCAATTACTAATAAAAATTGTGGATGTTATTTTTAGTAGGATTTTACCGATTACTGTTATGCCTAAAATTAATTTTTCTAATGGATTAGACAAGAGTGCTACAACAATGGTAGTAATTCCAACTATTATTAGTAATACAGAAAAAATTAAAGAGATGTTTGATGTGTTGGAGACGTTTTATTTGATTAATAAGTCTAATAATTTATACTTTACTTTACTAGGTGATGTTAAAGCCTCCTCTAAAAAAGATGAAGATTATGATCATGAAATAGTAGAAGTAGGTACTAGTATGGCTTCTTCTTTAAATAAAAAATATGGTAAGGAATTATTCCATTTTATTTATAGGAAAAGAGTATGGAATGAGAGTGAAGAGTGTTACTTAGGATATGAGAGAAAAAGGGGAGCACTAATTCAGTTTAATAAAATATTACTCGGAAAGATGAATGATAATCTTAGTAAGAAAAATTTCTTTGTTAATACGCTTCAGGGGAAGAATTTAGGTATTAAATATGTTATTACATTAGATACTGATACTAGACTTGTTTTAAGTACAGCTTTAAATTTAATTGGAGCAATGGCCCATCCTTTGAATAGACCCGTTTTAAATAAAGAGAAGACTAAAGTAATCTCTGGATATGGAATTATGCAACCTCGAGTTAGTTCTTCAATAGAAGCTACTAATAAGAGTTTATATAGTCAAATATTTGCAGGAATAGGTGGATTTGATACTTATTCTGCTACACTTTTTAATACGTATCAAGATTTCTTCGGAGAGGGAAACTTTATTGGCAAAGGAATATATGATTTAGAGTGTTTTGATAAGATACTAGGGGATACATTTCCTGATAATTTGATTTTGTCACATGACTTATTAGAGGGCAATTATTTAAGAGTAGGTTATGTTTCAGATGTAGAATTGATAGATGATGCACCATCGGACTTTTTAACAGATGTATCAAGGCAGCATAGATGGGCTAGAGGAGATACACAAATTATTGGGTGGCTTTCAAATACTGTTAAAAACAAAAAGAATCTTAAAGTAAAGAATCCAATAAATTTATTAGGAAAATTAAAAATATTAGATAATATTCTTAGAATGTTTTTAATGCCTAGCTTGTTACTCATTTTACTTTTTACAATGTCATTTAGTGGAACTAAGTCGGTACTTTGGACTTTATTTGTAGTTTTAGAAATTGCTATTTCAATTATATTTTTCTTATATAGTAAAGTTAAATTTAAGAATAAAAATAAGACTGTGTACTATAAGAATTTATTAGTAGGTGGACGTAGTTTATTATATAGAGCGTATATTGCATTAATTAATATTCCTTTTTATACTGGGGTTTATATGGATGCTTTCTTTAGAACTTTATATAGACTTTTTGTATCACATAAAAATTTACTTAATTGGACTACAGCAGAGGAAGCAAGTAAGAAATTAAATAAAAATTTAGTTGGGTATTTGAGAAGTTTTATAGTTAATTATGTTTTTGGTATTATTTTTATTATTTTAGGAGTTATATTTAAGTCATATATTTCTTATGTACTAGCAGTTATGTTTATTACGGCTCCATTTATTTTATACTTTGTTAGTTTGGATATTAAACCTAAGAATAATATTAGTAGTGATGTAGAAGAAAAACTTACTAAGTTGGCTTATGATACTTGGATGTATTTTTCAGATAATTTATGTAGTAAATATAATTATTTGATACCGGATAACTATCAGGAAAATAGGGAAGAAAAGTTAGATAATAGAACAAGTCCTACAGCAATAGGGTATTCATTAGTTAGTGTAGTTTCTGCTTGTGAGATGGAATTTATTACTACGAATGAGGCTAAAAAATTAATTTCTAATATTTTAGATACAGTAGAGAAGTTAGATAAATGGAATGGTCATTTATATAATTGGTATAATATTTTAACTATGGAAGTAATAAATCCAAGATTTGTATCTTTAGTAGATTCAGGAAACTTTGTTGCAAGTTTGGTTGTTTGTAGAGAGTTTTTTAATAGTCATGAGTTTGTAGATATAGTTAAAAGGTGTGATGATTTAATTAAAAAAACTGACTTTTCTAAGTTATATACAAAGAAAAATGTTTTCAGTATTGGCTATGATGATAATGAGGGTAAACTTTCAATATATAACTATAATAAGTTTGCAAGTGAAGCAAGACTTACTAGCTATTTAGCAATTTGTAAGGGTGATGTTCCAGTTAAACATTGGTTTTCTCTTGATAAGTCGTTAACTACGTATAGAGGACGTAAAGGACTTATTTCTTGGTCTGGTACTTCATTTGAGTATTTTATGCCATTATTATTCTTGAAAAATTATCCGAATACACTAATGGATGAGTCATATCAGTTTGCTTATTTTTGTCAGAAAGATTATATAGATAAAATAAATAAGAAGTTACCATGGGGTATTAGTGAGTCTGCTTATAATGAGTTGGATAATTCACTAAATTATAAATATAGGGCTTTTTCTACTCCATTCTTAAAAGCAAAAGAAGATAAAGATAATAGAATAGTTGTTTCTCCATACGCATCAATAATGGCTTTAGAATTATTTCCAAAAGAGGTAATATCTAATATAGAAAAATTTATAGATTTGGATATGCTTGGTAAATATGGGTTATATGAGTCATATGATTATGATAATACAGGAGTAGTGTCAGCATATTTTGCACATCATCAAGGAATGATTTTAGCAGGAATAGTTAATTATTTGAAACTAGGTGCAATAAAGAACTATTTCCAAGAAAATGTGTTAGTTAGAACTTTTGATATTTTGCTTAAAGAAAAGGTTCAAATAAAAACTGATATAGATATGAAAATGGCTAAATATAAAAAGTATGATTATAGAAAAGAAAAAATAGAAAATGATATTAGGACTTTTAATTATATTTCTTATATGCCGGAAGTGTCTGTTTTATCTAATAAAAAATATGCTTTACTTATTAACGATCGAGGTAATAGTTTTTCTAGATATAGAACTTTACAATTAAATAGATACCGTAAAGTTACAGAGCAAGATTATGGAATTTTTATGTATATAAAAGATATGGATACTAATTATGTTTGGTCTAATACTTATGCACCAGTTAATAAAAATAGTGATAATTATGAAGTTGTTTTTGCATCTGATAGGATTAAGTATTTAAGGACTGATGGTTTCATTACGACTGCTACAGAGATTGTAGTTAGTCCATATCATAATGCTGAGATTAGAAAGATTTCTTTTAGAAATAATAGTAATGTTAATAAGAATTTAGAACTAACTACTTATACTGAGGTTATATTATCCGAGAATATGGATGATGTTTCACATAGGGTATTTAATAATATGTTTATTTCTAGTGAATGGGATAATAAGAATAATGCTCTTATAATGAAGAGAAAAAGTAGAGGAGACTCTAGTATTAATAATTATATGGTTAGTAGATTGATTATTGATAATCCTGTTGATAAATATAGTTATGAGACTGAGAGAAGTAGATTTATTGGTAGGGGTTATACAACTAGTAATCCAGTTAGTCTTTCTACAAAACTTAGTAACTATGTGGGGGATAACTTGGATCCAATTAGTAGTATTAGAAATAAGATAGAGATAGTTCCTAATGGAGAAGTAACGGTTTATGTGGTTGTTGGTTTTGGAAGAAGTACTGAACAAATAGATGAAATTATTAATGCTTATAATAATAAAAGAGATATTAATAAAATATTTAGAGTAGCTTCTTTAGCAAGTGTTGTAAATAACAAGAGTATGGATCTTACTGGTGATGAGTTAAGGCTTTATAATATAATGCTTAATTATTTATATCAAACTACTAAAATATCAGTTAGTGAAGAGAGAATGGACTTGTTAAGGAAAAATAGTTTGTCACAGACTGGATTGTGGAAATTTGATGTTAGTGGAGATAGACCAATTATTTTAGTAGATATTAATGATATCAGTGATTTATCTTTTGTATTTAGTATACTTAAGGCATTTGAGTATTATAAGAATAATTCAATCTTTGTAGATATAGTTATAATTAATAATGAGAATAAGTATAGGGATGCTATTAATAAAGAGATAGATGATGAAATATATAGAATATATTCAGTTAATAGTTTTTATCATACTCCAGGTATTATTAAAGTAATAGATGGTAGTAGTTTATCTAGAGAAGAGATGAATTTATTTGGAGTTGTTCCTAGACTTAGATTTATTGTAAGAGATCATATTAGTTTGAGTGATGCAGTTAGTGAGTTGCAGAAAAATAATAAGATTAGTAATTATGAAGAGAAAAAGTATGAAGAAAATATTGCAATTAAGAAACACGGTGATCTTGATTTTGATAATGGATTTGGTGGATTTATAAATAATGGTTCAGAGTATGTTATTTATAATAATAAAACACCAGTTCCTTGGAGTAATGTTATTGCGAATAGAGACTTTGGAACTATTATTACTAATAATGGGGCTGGATTTACTTATTTTGAGAATTCTTCAGAGTTTAAGATTACGTCTTGGTCTAACGATTTAGTTGTTAATGATAGGTCTGAAGGGTTTAAGTTTAACGATAAATTATTTGTACCTGATAAGTGTACTCATGGTATGGGATATAGTATTTTAGAGAGTGAGTCTTTAGAGTTAAGAAAAGAGATTACAGAGTTTGTTAGTATTAATGAGCCGGTAAAATTATATTTGGTTAAGTTAAAAAATAAGACTAATAAAAAGCAGGATGTTGATACTTGTTTTTGGATTAATCCAACGTTTGGTAATTTTGAAGAGAAGACGGCTAGACATATTTTATCTGAGTATATGGAGGAAGATAATTTATTAAAATTACGTAATGCTTATAGTATTAATTATAGTGATGTATGTGTATATATGTCTTGTAGTGAAAAAATTAGTTCTTGGTGTAGTGATAGAATTTTAGTTAAGAGTATTAATAGTAAGATTAGTTTGAAGTCTAGGGAAGAGAAAACTATAATATTTATGTTAGTTGCTGATAGAAGTGAATGTATAGGAGAAGGGCTAGTTAGAAAATATAGTGATCTTAATTTTGTTGATATGGCTTTTGATAAAGTTAAGAAATATTGGAATGAGACTCTTGGTACTATTAAGGTTCAAAGCCCAGATAAGAGTTTTGATTATATGATTAATAATTGGTATTTGTATCAGACTATATCTTCTAGAATTATGGCTAGAGCGGGTTTTTATCAAGTATCTGGAGCTTTTGGATATAGAGATCAGTTACAGGATGCTATGAATATAGTTTTAGTAAAACCAGAGTTTACGAAAGAACAGATTATTTGTAATGCAGCACATCAATTTAGAGAAGGAGATGTTCTACATTGGTGGCATGAGGATAGTAAGTTTGGACTTAGAAGTCGTTATAAGGATGATTTTTTATGGTTAGTATATGCTGTTATTAATTATATTGAAGTTACTGGGGATAAGGATATTCTAGGGGAAAAGGCTCCTTATGTTATTGGTAGTTTACTTAGTGTTTATGAATATGAGAAGACAATGAATTTTAGTTATTCTAGTAGTAGTGATACAATTCTTAATCATTGTTTGAAGGCTTTAAAACTATCTATGTCTAATTTAGGTAGTCATAAGTTACCATTAATGGGTGGTGGTGATTGGAATGATGGAATGAATAGAGTTGGTATTAAAGGTAAGGGGGAAAGTGTTTGGTTAGGATTCTTCTTATATAATATAATTGATAAGTTTGTTGCTTTGGTAGAGGAGAATAATGTAGCGATAGATGTTTCTTCGTATGTTAAGTTTAATGATGAGTTAAAGAGTAATTTGAATAAATATGGTTGGGATAAGGATTATTATTTAAGAGCATATTTTGATAATGGGGATAAGTTAGGTAGTCAAGATAATAGTGAATGTAAGATTGATTTAATTTCTCAAAGTTTTTCGGTTATATCGGGAGTTGCTGATGAGGAAAGAAGGTTAAGAGTAATTGAAGAAGTTGAAGAGAAGTTGGTTGATAGAGATAATAATATTATTAAGTTACTTGATCCGGCTTTTAGTAAGTCATTAAATAATCCGGGATATATTATGAATTATCCTAAAGGTATTAGAGAAAATGGTGGTCAATATACGCATGCTGTTAGTTGGTATATTATGGCTTTAATTAAGATGGGATATGCCAATAGAGCTTATAAGTATTATCAGATGATAAATCCAATTAATAGGACTTTGGATAATTCGGAAGTTATGAAGTATAATGCTGAACCTTATGTAATTGCAGCAGATATTTCTTCTAATGAGAATTTTGCTGGTAAGGCAGGTTGGACTTGGTATACTGGTTCTTCAGGATGGTTTTATAATGTAGGTATTAGAGATATTTTAGGTATGAAGAAGAATGGTAATATATTAAGAATAGAGCCTAGTATACCGGATGGTTGGACTACATTTAAAATTACTTATAAATTTAAGGAGACTATTTATGAAATAGAGGTTTATAAGGATAAGAAAAGGAAAACTATTATAGATGGTCATGTACAAAAGAGTGATGTGGTAGAGTTAATTAATGACAAAAGAGACCACCATGTTGTATTGTATAGGTAAATTTTAAGAAAAAGAGAATTATCGGACTTATGGTTTGATAATTCTTTTTATTTTGATATAATATTCTTATAAGATAGGAGAGGTATAGTTATGAAGCTGAAAAGATATATTTTTATTTTGATTGTTTTATTCATTGCATTTTTGTTTCCATATAAGGCGAATGCACTAGAGTTAACTCTTTCTTATAGTGCGTCTAATGGATGTGGGTTTACGATGCTACCTAGTTATGATAATACTGGTTCTATAGATGGCTTTTTATTTCTTGATGGTGGTACGAACATAAAGTATGGTTTAGACAATAAACTTATTTATAAAAAATACTATGATTCTAATTTGGGTGGAATTGGGGTTAAAAACATATATTCAAATGTTGATAGTGAATATAATATTGCTGGTTCTTCTGATTTGTTGATAAATGGTTATGATAAAGATGGTAACAAACTTTTTATTAAGCAGTATGGTGGTAATGGTGAAGAAGAATATATTTCTTATTTTAAGGCGTATAATGATTTTGGAATTAATGATGGCAATATTGTAGTATTTAGAACTGATTCTTCTGACTTGGATGTTATTCCTGGTTATGTTATGGTAAAGTTTGATTTGAATGGTGGTGTGGTTTGGAAAAAAAACATCAATGATTATTATAATAAAAATTTATATTATGTAGTTGATAATAAAGTTGATTCTATTTTTTATATTAAAAATTCATCTCTTGGAAAAAAAGGAATTATTAGTCAAAGTTGGGAAAAAAATACAAATATTGATCTTTATTCTTTTAACTATAGTTATGATAAAAATGGTAATTTTGATGGAGTTATACTTGTTGGAGCAAATAATGATACTGGTATAATAATAAAGTATGATTTAGATGGTAATATTATTTTTTCAACTGTTTATGACAAAAGTGATGTTTATTCTTATTTTACTGCTGGAATGGCTAGTTATCTTCCTGATGGTACATATGATGGTTATATAGTTGTTGCTGTAACATCTGATAATAAAACTCTTCTTTTAAAGTATAATTATGAAGGAATTAAAGTTTATGAAAAAACTATTTCTGATAGTAGTAATATTAATTTTGCAATTTTTAATAATTATGATAGTAGTGGAAGAAAAAACGGCTATCTGTTATACGAACGAGGCATTGCTATGAGAGAAGATGATAGTAATACTGAAATATACTCTAGAAAAGATAATTGCTATTATAGAGTTTTAAAATACACATATGATATGTTTCCTGTAGCTAAGGAGGAAACTAGTGGAGGAACTATTACTGTTAAGCCTGATGCTTATCCAGGAGAGATGGTTAAAGTAAAAGTATTAGTTAAAGAAGGGTATAGTTTAGCTAGAATTATTGTTAAAGATGAGTCTGGTAAAGAGATAGAAGTTAATAGTGATGGGACATTTGTAATGCCAGAGGGAAAAGTTACTGTTAGTGCAATATATAAAAGGATAACTAATCCGGATACAGTGTCTGCTGCTTATATGGTGCTTGGAGTAGTACTATTGATTGCTGTTGGAAGTTTAATTGTAATAAAAAATAAGAATAGGGATATGTAGTTTTATGGGACTCTAAATGGAGTCCTTTATTTTTGTTGATTTTTTGTTATAATTATTATGGGAGATGGTTAATTATGAAATTTATGGTTTCAGAAGAATTTTTTGAGAAGGTTCCAAATGCATATTTTGGGATAGTTTATTTTAATAATTTTGATAATAAAACAAAACTAGATTTCACAGATAAAATGTTAGAAGAATCTATTAAGAGTGCTAAGGAAAGACTTGGTGAAGAACGTGTGAAAGAGAATCCATTAATCATTCCTTATCGTGATGCATTTAGAAATTTAGGAATTAATCCTAATAAATTTATGTGTTCAATAGAAGCTTTAATGACAAGAATTTCTAAGGGTGGAGAAATACCGCATATTAATCCTATTGTTGATATATGTAATGCACTATCTATTAAATATATTTTACCTGTAGGAGTACATGATGTTGATAACTTTAAAGGAGATTTAGAAATAAGAGGTGCAGTAGAATCTGATACATTCGTTCCATTTGGAAGTGAAGAAATTGAACATCCAGAAGTTGGAGAAATAGTTTACGTTTCTGGGGATGAGGTTAAAACTAGAAGATGGACTTGGAGACAAGGAGAGAAAAGTAAAGTTACAGAAGAGACTAGTAATATATTTGTACCAATAGATGGATTTAGTGATGTTAATAAAGATGAAGTTTTAGCATTACAAAAAGAGTTAGTTGAAATACTTAAAACTTTAGGAATAGATGCAGTTGTAGACTATGTTGATAAAGACAAAAGAAGTTTTGAAGTATAGTTATAGTTTTATTATTAAAATAGAAAAGTTGTGGTTTGTACAACTTTTTTTGCATTTTGGGATTATTTGTGATATAATACAATAACTGTTTAGGGGGGAAGAGTTTAAATGAGAGAAAATAAATATAGAATTGTAGAATCAAGTACTAAAGATTGTATGGTAGTACCAATTTATGATGATGGTGGAGGAAGACTAGAAGATCGTTCTTTATATGCTAATCAAGTTGGAGTTGCGATAAGTGTTGGTAAGGCAATTTGCTTTGATATTAATATTGTTGGAGCACAAATTATTAAAAAAATAGATGATGATGTAGTTGCTTATGAATGTTATTTAGGTATTCCAAGTGAGTTTGATGCGTATGGTGCACCTACTGAAGTTAAGATAGGTAGATTTAAATATAGAGCAGGAGACTTTAGTTCATATTGTACTCCTAGAATTACAAAGAGAAAGTTAGTAGTATTTTCTGAACGTGATGAGTTAGCTTCAGCTTGTTTTAATGCTTTGAATCCAATATATGGTTCAGATGATTATAGCTTTTGTGGAATAGAACATTCTACTACTAATAAGAAGTTAGTACGTTAAATTAATAGCCGATTGGCTATTTTTTTTGTTATAATAGTCTTGAAGGTGATTTAATGATTAAATTTGACTTAGCAAAACTAGATAATGATATTTTTAATAAAAATATAAATAGAAAAGAAGAGATTTATGAGAAGTTTAATAATAGTGGGATGATTGGTTGGACTAGGGATGTAGATAAAAAACTAGTTTCTACTATTTTAGAACTTAGAGATGAAATAATGACTGAAGATGACTGTTTAGTTGTTATTGGGATTGGAGGATCTTATTTAGGAAGTTGTGCCTTAAATAGATTGTTTAATGGCTATTATAAAGATAAATTTAGAGTAATATATTTGGGTAATAATTTATCTAGTGGATATATAAGTGAAACTTTGGAATATTTAAAAGATAAGAATTTTTATGTTAATGTTATTAGTAAGACTGGTACTACGATGGAAGTAGATATTAATTATCAATTAGTTAAAGAATTAATGAAGAGTAAATATAGTTTAGAAGAGATAAAGAAGAGAATAATTGTTACTACTAATAGTGATACTGGAAAGTTAAGAGATGAAGTTAGGGAGTATGGATATAGATCTTTTGTAATAGATGATGATATAGGAGGAAGATATTCATTAATAACGGTAGGACATTTATTACCTATGGCATTTTCTTTAGACATAGAAAAGTTAATTAATGGTTATAGAGATGGACTTAAATCTTTAAAAGATATGGCTTATACTTATGCTTGTAGTAGAAGAAGTCTATTTGATATGGGAAAATATATAGAGAATTATTCAGTGTATGAAGAGAAGTTTAACTATTATTTAGAATGGTTAAAACAATTGTTTGGAGAGACTGAAGGAAAAGATAAGAAAGGTATATTTCCTGTTTCTACGATAGGTACAAGAGATTTGCATTCATTAGGACAATTTATACAAGAGGGAAATCCAATTATATTTGAAACGTTTATTAAGATTTTAGAAGTTACTGATTTTAAATATAAGAGTAAGAGCCTTGATGATATAAATAACTTAGTTTTAGATTCAGTGGTTTTAGCACATTCTTCTAATAATACTTTTTGTAATGTTATAACTATAGATAAGATAAATGAGGAGAACATTGGTAAGTTAAGTGCATTTTTTATGATGAGTGCAGCATATTCAGGATATTTATTTGATGTAGAGTCATTTAATCAACCAGGAGTTGATGTTTATAAAAATCTAGTTAGAAATAAGTTAGGAGAAGAATAAGATGAAGAAGAAATATTTAATTATTATAAGTATACTTCTATTAATATTTCTTAGTATGTTAGGAGTTGTCTTATTTGATAAGAGCCTTGTTTTTGATAGTAGTATTTATGAGACTTTAATGGGATTTAGATGTAGTTTTTTAGATAACTTTTTTAAGGCAATTACTTGGTTTGGTAATCCGATGACAATAATTGGATTAATAGTTATATTTATTGTTATATTTAGAAATAAAGATAGTTTATTATTAACTATATCGGCTTTGGACTCAGTAATTTTAAATTCAATAATTAAACATGTGGTTAAGCGAGATAGACCTAATATATTAAGACTTGTTAGTGAGAGTGGATATTCATTCCCATCAGGACATGCGATGATATCAGTTTGTGTATATGGATTTTTATTCTACTTGGCAATGGTTAGAATAAAAAATAAATATTTAAGATGGGTAAGTTGTCTTATACTTGGATTTTTAATATTTGGAATTGGAATTAGTAGAGTATATGTTGGAGTACACTATGCCTCAGACATAATAGCAGGATATGCTTTAGCTGGGATAGAAATAATTTTATTAATACAATGTGAAGATTTAATCAAGCTTAGGGGGAAATAAAATATGTATAAATTATTAGTTAGTGATTTTGATGGAACTTTAGTAGGTGAAGAGTTAGCAATAAGTTTTCCAGTTGTTTTAGCAATAGATAAAATAAGAAGAGAGAAAAAAGTATTGTTTGCTGTTGCAACGAGTAGATGTTTAGGAGATATACTTTATTATAATAGAGATTTTTCGTTTTTAGATTACGTTGTTGTTTCTAATGGAGCAGTTGTTTATGATGTTAATAAAGAAAAGATATTATTTAAGAAGAGTGTTTTAGTTTCGAATGTTAAGAAAATTTATAATACTTTTAAGGGTTATGATATATATGCTTGTAGAAAAGATAGAAAGTTTAGACTTGTTAATTTAGAAGATATTAAAGATATATATAAATTAGAGATAGTATGTAAGAGTGATATTGATAGAGAAGAGATTATTTCTAGATTAAATAAGTTGTGTTTAAAAATTACTTGTACTAAAAATTATATTAATGGTACATATTATGTAGATATAGTATATGAAGGGATAAATAAGTTTACGGGAGTAGAAGTTATTTGTAATAAGAAAAATATAGATATTTGCAATGTTATTTCTATAGGAGAAGGAGATAACGATATAGAGTTAGTTAGAGATAGCGGATATGGGGTTTCTACAAATAAAGGAATAGATAAAGTAAAAGAAGTTTCTAAGGAAGTTATGACTATTAGTTTAGATAAGTGGATAGGGGAAAAATTTAAGTAGATTTTTCTTTGATATGATTGATAATTGTATTATAATTGTTGGTATAGGAGAGGCGGTAATTTATGAAAATAAAGGTTAATAAGAATGGAGAACTGTTAGAGTATTTATATAATAATTTAGATATGCCTAAGAAGAAAATTAAACAATATTTGACTCATGGATCTATTTTTGTTAATAATGTTAAAGTTAGACAATACAATTATCCAGTAATTAATGGGATGGATATAGTAATAGATACTGATAGTAAGAATAAGAAAGTATTACCTTTTGAAGTTTTATTTGAAGATGATAATATTATTGTTGTTAATAAACCAGCTGGACTTTTAACAATAGCAACAGCAAAAGAGAAAGAAAAGACTTTATATCATATTGTTTCAGAGTATTTAAAGAGTAAAGATAAAAGTGCTAGAATATTTATAGTACACAGATTAGATAAAGAGACATCTGGTATTGTAGTACTTGCTAAAAACGAAAAGATTAAGAATCAATTACAAGAAAATTGGAATAATTATGTTAGTTTAAGAGAGTATGTAGCTGTTGTACATGGTCATTTGAAAAAGAGTGAAGGAAGAATTGTACAAAATTTAAAAGAGACTAAGACTAATTTAGTATATGTTACGAAACATGATGATGGAAAAGAAGCAATTACTAATTATAAAGTAATTAAAGATAGTGGTAAATATTCATTAGTTAGTATCAATATAGAAACTGGTAGAAAGAATCAGATAAGAGTTGCTTTTGCTAGTTTAGGTAATCCAATAGTTGGAGATAATAAATATGGAATTAAGGATAGAGAAAATAGGTTATGTTTACATGCTAATAGATTGAAAGTGTATTATCCGGTTATAAAGAAAGATATTTTATTTGAAACTAGTAATCCAGTAGAATTTAAGAAGTTTACTAATAAATAGGGGATATATATGAAAAAAATATTAATGATATTAGTTAGTGTTTTAGTAATAGGATGTTTGGTATTTATTTGGAAAGATGAATTATTTGGAAAAAAAGTAGATAATAATAGTAGTAATCTTAATGATGTAAAGAAGGATAATGTTAGTACTGAGTTATTTGGAAAGTATTATGATGCTGCTTCAAAAATAATGAAAGATATGACATTAGAAGAGAAGATTGGTCAATTATTTTTAGTTAGATATGATAAGAATTTGGCTAGTAGTTGGGTTAGTGATTATTACCCTGGTGGATTTGTTATGTTTGCTAAGGATTTTGCTAATCAGACTAAGGATTCGATAAAAGAAGAAATAGATAATTTACAAAGTATTAGTAAAATACCTTTAGTAATAGCAGTTGATGAAGAGGGTGGATATGTTACTAGAGTTAGTAGATATTCTAATTTTAGAGATAGTAAATTCTTATCACCTAGAGAGTATTATGATACTGGTGGAGAAGAGTTGTTAGAGAAAACGGAGAAGGAAAAAGCAACATTATTACTTAGTACTGGAATTAATCTGAATTTAGCACCAGTAGCTGATGTATCTGTTAATAGTAATGATTTTATCAATAATAGAACATTTAATAGAGACGCTAGAGATACTGCTGTATTGATTGGAAAAATGGTTAATTATGCGAATGAGGTTGGCATTTCTTCTTCACTTAAACATTTTCCGGGATATGGAAATAATGTTGATACACATACAGGTGTTGCGATAGATGAGAGAAGTTATGAGAACTTTTTAGAAAATGATTATTTACCGTTTAAAGAGGGTATTAAGAATAGAGTACCAACAGTGCTTGTTTCACATAATATAATTAATTGTATTGATAGTCAATATCCAGCTACTCTAAGTAAAAAAGTTATTGCTGAGTTGCGTGAAAAACTAAATTTTTCAGGAGTTGTTATTACTGATGATTTGTTGATGGATGCAGTTAATGGTTATGTGGAGGATGGAAGTGCGGCAGTACTTGCAGTTAATGCTGGAGATGATTTGATTATTACATCAGATTTTGTTAAAATGTATAGGGAAGTTTATCAGGCAGTTACTGATAAAAAAATAGATATAAAAACTATAGATCAAGCAGTTAAGAGAAATATTGCTTGGAAAATAGCTTACAATATGTAGGAGGATATTATGGCAATAGATGTTAAGAAGTTATATGAAAATTTAGATGATTATATGGGACATGAAGTTGTACTTCAAGGTTGGATTCGTAATCATCGTAAACAAAAAGAATTTGGTTTTATTGATTTTAATGATGGTACATTTTTTAAGAGTGTACAAGTAGTATATGATAATAAGTTAGAGACTTTTGATGAGATACAAGCTTTACATGTAGGTTGTGCAATAGAAGTTGTTGGAGAAGTTATTGAGTCCCCTGCTAAAGGACAAGCTTTTGAAGTTCAAACTAAGTCTATTAAATTACTTGGGGACTGTGGTGAGGATTATCCTATACAACCTAAGAGACATACAAGAGAGTTTTTAAGGGAACAAGCATATCTTAGACCTAGAACTAATTTATTTAACGCAGTGTTTAGAGTTAGAAGTGTAGCAGCTTATGCAATACATAAATATTTCCAAGAAAATGGATATGTATATTTTCATGCACCATTAATTACAGCAAGTGATTGCGAAGGTGCAGGCGAGATGTTCCAAGTAACTACACTTGATTTAAATAGAATTGCTAAACTTGGTAAAGTTGATTATAGTAAGGATTTCTTTGGTAAACAAACAGCACTTACTGTATCAGGACAATTACAAGCAGAAACATTTGCTTTAGCATATAAAAAGACATATACATTTGGACCGACATTTAGGGCTGAAAATTCTAATACGAAGACACATGCTAACGAGTTTTGGATGATTGAACCAGAAATTGCTTTCTGTGACTTAGAAGGTGATATGGATATCATGGAAGAAATGTTAAAGTATGTTGTTAAGTATGTACTTGATAATTGTAAAGAAGAGATGGAATTCTTTGATAGTTTTGTTGAGAAAGGTTTACTTGAGAAGCTTAATAAATTAGTTAATAGTGAGTTTGTTAGAATTAGTCATGAAGAAGTTATTTCTATCTTAAAGAAAGCTGATGTTAAATGGGAATTTGAACCTGAATATGGAGAAGATATTGCTAAGGAACATGAAAAATATATTACTGAATACTTTAATGGACCAGTATTTATTAAAGATTGGCCTAAAGATATTAAAGCTTTCTATATGAAACAAAATCCAGATGGTAAGACAGTTGCAGCAGTTGATTTGGAAGTACCTGGTGCCGGAGAATTAATGGGTGGATCGCAAAGAGAAGAAGATTATGATAAGCTTGTTAGTCGTATGGATGAACTAAAAATGGATAAAGCTGGACTTGAATGGTACTTAAATTTACGTAGATTTGGTGGATGTTATCATTCAGGATTTGGTATGGGATTTGAACGTTTACTAATATATTTAACAGGAGTTGAAAATATTAGAGATGTTATACCATTCCCTAGAACTCCAGGTAACTGTGAATTTTAAAATTACAAAATTACCTATTTTGTAATTTTTTTGTATAAAAAAACATTTTTCTTCCATGTTAGTAATGGGAGGAAATATTATGAAGAGAATATTATTAGGATTATCTTTTATAGTACTTTTTATAGTTGGATGTACTAATACTATGAATACACCAACTAAAAGAGTAGAAGAATTACTTGGTAAATATCAAAAGTTAGATAGTGCAGTTTTGGCACAATTAGATAATGTTATTGCGGAAGATACGACTATGACAGATGAACAGAAAAAAGAATATCGTAGCTTAATGGAAAAACAGTATCAGAACTTGTCTTATAAAATTAAAGGAGAAGAAATTACTGGGGATGATGCAACTGTTGATGTAGAAATAGAAGTTTTGGATTATGCAACATCAATAAATGAATCTAGAAAGTATTATAGTGAACATAAAGATGAATTTAAGGATGAAAATATAGATAAGACAGAAACAGTTGTAGATGATAATACTAAGTATATTGATTATAAGATTAAAGAATTAAAAAATGTTACAGATAAAAAGAAATATGATATTACATTTAATTTAATTAAAGATAAAAATAATAATTGGAAATTAGAAGATATTAGTGATATAGATAGAAAAAAGATACATGGTCTATATGAAGGATAGAGCTTTCTTTACAGAGAAGCTTTTTTCTTTTAAATTAGTCTTTTAATTATTGATTTTTTTTGTTATACTTTATATAGGATAAAAGAGGGTGTTTTTAATGATAGGTTCTATTATTGAAATTATTGATAACCGTGTATTAATTAAACTAGCTATTGATATAAATAAGCAACCTAATTTAGTTGGATTACATGTTGTTTTTGAAGATGAAACTAAGAAAATTGTTGCGGAGATAGTTAATGTTTCACAAACTGAGATGACTGCCGTTATAGTTGGTGAACTTGGTGAAAATAGTTTTATTCCTGGTGCTACTAAGAGACCTTCTTTTAAATCTAGTATTAGACTTGTTACTTTAGAAGAATTGGAACTTATGTTAGGAAGTCAAAATATAGTTGCTGGTCAAACTAATTTTGGTACTAGTAATGTTTATGATGGATATAGAATAAATGTTGATTTAAATGATTTTTTTAGTAATCATTTTTCAGTACTTGGTAATTCTGGATCTGGTAAGAGTTGTACAGTTGCTTCTATTTTACAGAAGTTAATGGTTGGTAATGGACGTGTACCTCGAAATGCGAATTTCTTTTTCTTTGATGCTTTTGGGGAGTATAATAGTGCCTTTTCTGGACTACATGCTATTAATCCAGAGTTTAATTATAAATATTATACAACTAATGTTAAGTCAGCTACTGATGAGATATTACGTATTCCAGTATGGTTACTTGATGTAGATGATTTAGCTTTATTACTTGATGCTGATACGCCTACACAATTACCTATTATTGAAAAGACTTTAAACTTAGTACCAATATTAACAGGTCAGAGTGATGCTGTTATAAAGAAAAAGAATGATATTATAGCGAGAGCTATTCAAGATATATTACTTTCTGGTAATGACTCTACTAAAATAAGAGACCAAGTTACAGCTATACTTACAAAGTATAATACAGCAGAGTTGAATCTAGAAAGTCAAATAATACAACCAGGATATGTTCGTACTTTAAAGCAATGTTTATTTGTAGATAAGACTGGTAAGATGCTAGAGATGGAGTTAGTAGTTGAATTTATTAGAGGGTATATAGTTGATGAAGAAGAAGAAGTTCAAGTAGCTGACTTAAATCCATTTTATTCACTTGCTGATTTGGAAATGGCTATGGATTTTGCTCTTATAAATGAAGGTATTTTAAAGAGCAGTAAAGTATTTGATTATGCTAATATATTAAGTGTTAGATTGCATACATTAGTTAATGGAGAATATAAAGAGTTTTTCTCTTATCCTAGATATATTACTAAGGAACAATTTGTTGAGAGTTTATTGATTGGTAATAATGGAGCTAAGTGTCAGATAGTTAACTTTAATATTAACTATGTTGATGATAGAATGGCTAAAGTAATTACAAAGATAGTTTCTAGAATGCTATTTGAAATAGCAAGTAATACTATTCCTAGAGGTAGTAGAGCTTTTCATATTATTATTGAAGAAGCTCATAGATATGTTATTAAAGATAAAGATGTTGATTTACTTGGATATAATATATTTGAACGAATTACTAAAGAGGGACGTAAGTATGGAATATTTTTAGGGTTAATTACACAAAGACCTAGTGAACTTTCAGACACTTGTATTTCTCAATGTACTAATTTTGTTATTTTGAGAACATTACATCCTAAAGATTTGGAATATATTAAGAATATGGTACCTAATATTTCAATGGAGATTGTACAACAATTAAAGAACTTAAAACCAGGTAACTGTATTGCTTTTGGTAATGCATTTAAGGTACCGATTTCTATGTATATAGATTTACCTAATCCTAGACCAATGAGTAATAATGTTGATATTAATTCTGTTTGGTATAATGAGAGTCCTACGTTAATGAATAATATTGGTGGAGTTGCAGAGATTAGACCAATTCCTAGTAATATTACAATTTAAGGTAAATTAATACTTTTAATTATTTTGTGTTTATGGTAGAATATTTTATAGTAATTATATTTTGATAATTGGAGGATAAGTTATGGCATTTAATAAATTTATTGATAAATTAGTTGGTAGTGATGGCGATACTGATGTAGATAGTGAAGGAACTGTAGAAGAGAGTTTTTACAAGACTTCAAGAGAAGCATATCATGCTGAAAATGGTATGGCTGGTAGTAAGATGATGCTTTTGGAACCAAGAGCATATTCAGAGAGTCAACAGATAGCAGATTATTTAAAGAATAGAAGTGCTGTTGTTGTTAATTTGAAAAGAGTTACTCCAGATCAAGCTAAACGTATTGTAGACTTTTTGTATGGTACTATTTATGCGATTGGTGGAGATTTACAAAAGTTAGGTGGAGGTATATTCTTATGTACTCCTAATAATGTAAATGTAGAAGGTAAAATCAGTGATGATGGAGCTAATAAAAATAGTGGGGCTAAGAGTAGTAAAAAGGAAGAAAAATCTGAAAAAGATGAGGATAGTTTTTTCTAAAAGTTTGATTTAATATAGGGTGATCATTTTGGAAAAGTTTAGTTATGAGACAAATGGTTATAATCGTGATGAAGTTAATAAGTTCATTAATGATGTTATAGTTCAAACTGAGAATATTGTTTCTAGATGTAAGAGGCAAAGAGATGAGATTGAGTCTTTAAAGAAGGAATTAGAACATTATAAGAATTTAGAAAAGTCTTTAAATATGGCAATATTAAAGGCAGAAGAGACTGGCGATAATATTAAGAGAATGGCTAGAGATGAAGCTGAAATGATTATTGGAGATGCTAAAGGTAATGCGAGTAGAATAGTTAATGAGTCATTACTTAGAGCAGAAAAAATAGAAAATAGAGCAGATATATTAGAAAGAAACTTAAAGATATTTAAACGAAAACTAAGAATAATAGTGGAGCAACAGATGGCTGTTGTTGATGAGATAGAAGTTTTAGAACTAGATCCAAAGTAGGATTTAGTTTTTTCTTTGGATTAAAAGATGGAAAAATACATTCTATTAAGATATAATTGATTTAGATGTAGGTTCTGTAATGTACTTAAGCGTTTATTTTTTACATTTAAATGTTTGGTATGATTGATAATTTATTAGGTGGTGTTTCATATGAAAAATGAAAATGATTTAGTTTTACTAAAAAGATATTTGTCTAGTATTGATATGGAAAATGTAGAGACAAAGTCTCTTGGAAATTATAAGAGTGCTGTTTTAGTATGTTTAGATGCTACTTTGTCTATAAATAGGAAGTATTATACATTTGTTGTGCCTAGAATTACGTATTTTCAGAATGAATATCCAAATATATTAAAACTTGCTGATTTAGTAGAATTGATAAATAATGTTGGTACTCAAGGCTTTAGTGAGTGTTGGAATTATAATCATCCAGAAAGAGTTAGGATATTATATGATTTGTGTAATAGATTAATTGAAATTTCAAATTTATATAAAGAAGATGATGAATTAATTTCACTTAGAAAATGGGCAAGTGATGCTAGTGTTCTTGATTATGATAAGTTTGGTGTTAAGGGTATTGGTTTTACAACGTATCAATATATTAGAATGCTTTTAGGAGCTAATACGGTTAAACCTGATGTACATATTAAAAATAAAATATCAGAAATAGTTGGAAGAAAAGTTAATGATAAGTATGCAGTTCAATTATTTGAAAGTGCTTGTAGAAATTTGAAATTAAATATAGTTGATGTTGAACATTATATATGGAAGAAAAATGCAAATAATTCTGAAGAGTTTAACATGGTATGGGAAGATAATAAGTGGGTTGAACTAGATCTTAAGTAGGATTTAGTTTTTTCTTTGTATGGACTTTATTTTCTTTATTTTTTGTGGTATAATAAGCAACTGATTTGAGGGAGTTGGTTATATGAATAAGAGAGTTATTAATGATAGTACATTAAAAAAGTCAACATTACTTTCTGATAAGGGGCATTCTAAGGTTTATAGACTTAGAGATGGTAGTATATTAAAAGTGTTTGATACAGAGTTTTTACGTATTTTTGATAGTATTGGACTTAATTTTGAACAGAAGATTTTAGATGCTAAAAAGATACCTAATGCTAAAGAGATACTTATTCCTACCGCTGCAGCATATAAAGATGGAAGTTTTTTAGGATATGTAATGCCCAGTGCTAATGGGGTTGATTATAATACTTTTGATGATAGTTTGAGCTTAGGTGATAGAGTAGACTTGTTTGGGTATGCTAAGAGACATCATAATATTGAGAATGTTTTAGTAAGGGCTGAGAATGTAGTTTTTCCAGATTTATGTACTTGTGATAATATTTTTATAGATAAAGATGGAAGAGTACAATTTATAGATTATGATGGATTACAAGTGGATGGATATCAGTCACATGTAATGTCTGGTACTTTGGGTAAACAAGAGTTGCACTACACACCAAAATATAGAACTGGAGAGTTATTTAATAAGAATCTTGATAAGAAAAGTTCAATATATTTATATTTTATTTCGGCACTTAATGTTAGTTTAGCAAATGTAGGAAGATTTAATCCATTTACGGGAAGAAACATAACAATAGAAGATATTTTTCAGATGATTAATTTGGATGATCCAGATATTTGTCATAAAGTTTGGAAATTATTTCAAGAAAAAGAGGAGAATGAATTTTTACGAGATGATGTTTTTAAAATAGCTGAAAAATATAATGTGGGAATAGTTGCTCAAAGAAATGATGGAGTCTATATAAAGAAATTTGTAAAAAAATAGGACTTGTAAAAATTTTTAGATTATGCTATATTAATTTGGAAAGCAAGTGCGAAAGACGTAATATTAATGGATATTTAGAGAGCTCATGGTTAGGTGGAAATGAGTTTGAAGTTAGTGTTAAGATCACTTTCAAGTTGTGATTTATGGATAAGATAAATACGGTGACGCGTTATAGTATATAAGATAGGTTTTTAAACCTATAAATTAAGGTGGTACCACGACTAATTCGTCCTTATGGATGAGTTAGTCTTTTTTATTTATTTTATTGAGAGGATGTGGTTTACATAATTATTAATATTATTTTATTAGTAGGAGGATTTATTGTACTAATAAAGGGTGCTGATATGTTTGTAGATGGTGCCAGTAATGTAGCAAAAAATTTTAAAGTATCAAAAATGCTTATTGGACTTACGATAGTAGCTTTTGGAACGAGTGCACCAGAGTTTGCTGTTAGTGTTAAAGGATTGCTTTCAGGATCGTTTGATATAGTACTTGGTAATGTTATAGGAAGTAATATTTTAAATATACTTTTAATACTAGGAGCTTCTGCTTTAATACATCCTTTAATAGTAAAGAATGATACAGTAAAAAAAGAATTACCAATAACCTTACTAATAACAACATTATTTGCAGTACTTCTTTTAGATAATGTGTTTGATAAGCATATGATAAATAATTTTACTAGGGGAGATGGTATTGTACTTATACTTTTTTTCTTAGTATTTATTTATTACTTAATTACACTTATGAGAAATAAAGTAGAAGATGAAAAAGAAGAAGATGTATGGAAACTATCAAAATCAATTCTATTTACAGTACTTGGATTAGTTATGATTATAGTAGGAAGTGACTTTGTAGTTGAGTCAGCTAGTTCTTTAGCTAAAGAAATTGGTATAAGTGAAAGAATAATTAGTTTAACTATTATTGCTCTTGGTACAAGTTTACCAGAATTAGTTACTTCGATTATGGCTACTAAGAAAGGTGAATATGATATAGCAATAGGTAATGTAGTTGGTAGTAATATATTTAATATAGGAATAGTTATGGGATTACCTGTTACGATATTAGGAGGAATTACTAAGATTGCTTTTAGTTATATTGATTTAATAGTAATGATTGGTGCTGCTTTATTACTGTTTATATTTTCAAGAAATGATTATAAGATTAAGAAAAGTGAAGGAATAGCATTTTTAATAATATTTGTAATTTATTATAGTTATGTTATTTTAGGATAGGAGGAATATTTATGAAATTTGAAAAGTTAGAACAAGGAACTATCCATTCTGTTGAGAATAAAGTCCTAAAAGAATGGAAGAAGATGAATATATTAAATAAAACAATTAAAAATCGTGAAGGTCGTGAAAACTTTGTTTTCTATGATGGACCAATTTATGCTAATGCTAAACCAGGAATCCATCATGTTTTTGCAAAAACTATAAAAGATGCTTTTTGTAAATATAAGACAATGGATGGGTATAGAGTACTTAGAAAAATAGGACTTGATACGCATGGTTTACCAATTGAGGTTAATGTAGAGAAGAAGCTTGGCTTTAAATCAAAGTCAGACATTGAAAAGTTTGGTGTAGAAAACTTCTGTAAGGAATGTAATAAAGAGACTGCTTCTAATATTGATGAGGTAAAGAAAGTAACTGATATGATGGGACAATTTATTGATTGTGACCATCCATATGTAACTTGTGATAATGAATATATTGAATCTGAGTGGTGGATTATTAAAGAGATGGATAAGAAAGGTCTTATCTATTATGGAAATAAAGTTTTACCATATTGCCCAAGATGTGGTACTGAGTTAAGTTCAAATGAAGTTGCTCAAGGATATCAAGAAGATTCAGTAAATACTGTTATTGTTACATTTAAGAAAAAAGATGAAGATGTGTACTTCTTAGTTTGGACTACAACTCCATGGACTTTAGTGGCTAACTTAGCTTTATGTGTAAATCCTGATTTAACTTATGTAAAAGTAGAATCACAAGGATATAAATTTATAGTAGCCGAGAGTTTAAAAGATAAGGTTGTTGGGGAAGAAGCTAAGGTACTTGAAACATATAAAGGTACTGATTTAGTAGGTATTGAATATGAACAATTACTTCCATTTGTAAAAGTAGAAGGAAAAGCATTCCAAGTATTAGCTGATAATTATGTAACAGCTGAAGATGGTACTGGAATAGTACACATTGCTCCTGCTTATGGTGAGGATGATAATAGAGTATGTCGTGAAAATGATATTACTTTTGTAAATCCTGTTGGAAAAGATGGTTGCTACACTGAAGGGCCTTGGAAGGGACGTTTAGTTACTGATAAGGACTTGGAGCTTGAAATTATTAAGTATTTAAAGAGTGAAGATAAATTATTTAAGAAGATTAAATTAACACATGATTATCCACATTGTTGGAGATGTAAACAACCATTAATTTATTATGCTAAACCAGCTTGGTATGTAAAAACAACTGCTTATAAAGATAAGATTATTGAAGCAAATAAAAAAATAAATTGGTTCCCAGAATTTGTTGGAACTAAACGTTTTGCGAACTGGTTAGAGAATATGGTTGATTGGGGAATTTCAAGAAATAGATATTGGGGTTGTCCAATGCCAATTTGGGAATGTTCTTGTGGACATCGTGAAGTAATTGGTTCTTTAGAAGAATTACAAGAAAAATTAGTAGAAGATATAGATGTAAAAACAGTTGAGTTACATAGACCATATGTAGATGAATTACATATAGAGTGTCCAGAGTGTCATAAAGAAATGACTCGTATAAAGGATGTTTTAGATGTCTGGTTTGATAGTGGAGCTATGCCTTATGCACAATGGCACTATCCATTTGAAAATAAAGATAAGTTTGAAGATCAATTCCCAGCAGACTTTATTGCTGAAGGAGTAGATCAAACAAGAGGTTGGTTCTATGTATTACTTGTAATTTCAACAATTATCTCAGGAGAATCAAGCTTTAAAAATGTTGTTGTAAATGACATGATGTTAGATGAACATGGAAAGAAAATGTCAAAGTCAGTTGGAAATATTATTGATCCAATTGAAATAATGAAGGAGTATGGAGCTGATACAATTAGATTTTATATGGCATATGTATCACCAGTATGGACTCCATTAAGATTTAGTGTAACAGGAGTAAAAGAGGTATACTCTAAATATACATCAACAATGAAGAACTTATATTCATTCTTTGAGATGTATGCTAATGCTGATAATATTGATCCAAGAGAATACTATATTAACGTAGAAGATAGAGAATTAATTGATAAGTGGTTAATTTCTAAATTAAATAAATTAGTAAAGAATGTAAGAGATGCTTATGAAGAATATGATTTAAATAAAGTTGCTAAATTAATAGTACCATTCTTAAATGATGATTTTTCAAACTGGTATATTAGAAGTAATAGAAGAAGATTCTGGGATTCAGAACTTACAGAAAGTAAAAAAGCAGTTTATTTAACAACATATGAAACATTACTTACATTATGTAAGTTATGTGCGCCACTTACACCATTCTTAACAGAAGAAATTTATACTAAGTTAACAAATGAAGAATCAGTTCATTTAAGTGATTTCCCAACTCCAAATATGGACCTTGTAAATGAAGGTGCAGAAGAGAGAATGGACTTAGTAAGAGATGTATGTTCATTAGGAAGATTTGCAAGAGAAGAAGTAAATATAAAGGTTCGTCAACCAATTAGTAAATTAATGTTACCAAAGAGTGATGAGATAATAATTGGAGATTTATTACCAGTAATAAAAGAAGAATTAAATGTAAAAGAAGTAGAGTTTAAAGAAGATATGACAGACTACTTAGAGTATGTTGTAAAACCAAACTTTAAAGTACTAGGTAAGACATTAGGACCAAAAGTAAAAGAATTACAAGAGATACTTGCAAAACTTACAAGTAAAGAGATTTCTTTAATTAATGAAGAAGGACTTACAGTTAAATTAGCAGGAGAAGACTTTAAGATTACTAGTGAAATGGTATTGATTTCATTAAAACAAAAAGAAGGATATACATCTAGTAGTAATAATCGTACTTGTGTAGTACTTGATACAGAACTTACAAAAGAATTAATATTAGAAGGTCTTGCTCGTGAATTTGTACGTAAAGTACAAAGTTTAAGAAAAGAAGCAGACTTTGTAATTACAGATCATATTAAAGTATATTATAATGGAACAGAAGCAATAGATGAGATGCTTAATATGTATAAAGATTATGTAATGGGTGAAGTATTAGGTGATGAATTAATTAAAGATATTAGTTTAACTGAGAAGTTTGAGTTAAATGATGAAGAAGCCGCTATTAAGGTAGAAAGAGTTTAAGATTAAACTCTTTTTCCTTGTAGAGAGAAGTTAATTATAGTAAAATTAGTATGAGAAAGGGTGTTGGATATGAAAAATGAAGAGTTTATAGAATTACGTAATAAGTTTTTGTTAGGAGTTTTAGTAGCTTTAGTGGTAACTGTACCATTTTTACTTTTCTTTGTTAATAGATATTTAGGTAGTAGATCTAGTATAATGGAGGCTTATAATAATAAAAAGACTTTTACAGTATTAGTGTATAAGTCTAGTGATTGTAATTATTGTAGTATAATTAAGAGTAGACTTAAGGATTTAGATATTTATTATTTAGAGTATGATTTAGATAAGCCAAAGGATAAAGAAAGAACATTTAAAAAGTTTGGTTTTAGTGAGAAAAGTTTAGTAGTACCGGCACTTATATATGTAAAAGATGGAGAAAGTGTAGTTAGGACTTTTGATATAAAAGATGAGGCAATGATTGATGAGTTTATTAAGTATAGTAAAACGGCTTAGGGGAGTGATAAGATGAGTAAGGGTGTAGCAATAGTAACCGGTAGTAATAGGGGAATTGGAAGAAGTACAATAGAAGAGTTTGCTAAAGCAGGATTAGATGTAGTTATTAATTATTGTCATCATGAAGATGAGGCTTTGGAGTTAGAAAAATATATTAGAGATAATTATGATGTAGATGTAATGGTAGTTAAATGTGATGTTTCAAAAGAAGAAGAAGTAGAAGAGATGGTTAATAATGTAGTTGATTATTTTGGAAGAATTGATATTTTAGTTAATAATGCTAGTGTATGTAGAGACAGTTTGCTTTTAGATAAGTCAATTAAAGAGTTTAGAAGAGTCTTAGATGTTAATTTAATTGGTACTTATTTATGTAGTAAGTATGTTGGTAGAGTAATGTTGGAGAATAAAAAAGGTAAAATTATTAATATTTCTTCTACTAATGCAATTGATACTTATTATCCAGAAAGTTGTGATTATGATGCTTCTAAAGCTGGTGTTATTTCTTTGACACATAATTTAGCTAGAGAGTTTGCTCCATTTATTTATGTTAATTGTGTTTGCCCAGGATGGGTTAAAACTGATATGAATAAAGATTTATCAATGGATCAGATTAATGAAGAGAAGAAGAAAATATTATTAGGTAGATTTGCAGAAGCTGATGAGATTGCAAAAGTAGTTTTGTTTTTAGCTAGTTCTAAGGCTAATTATATAAATGATTCTATAATTAGAGTTGATGGTGGTAAGTATAATAATTAGGAGGTTTTTATGTATAGTAATTTAGGTATTTTAGAAGATGTTTTAAAATTAGTTAATAAGTGTGAAGAAGATTGTAGTGAACAATTTAGAAAGATAGATGATGCTTGTTGTTTTAATAGTTTAAAAGTACTTGCTAGTTTTCATAGAAATAAGATTAGTGAAGTTCATTTTAATGGTACTACTGGGTATGGTTATAATGACTTAGGTAGAGATATTATAGAGGATGTATTTAAAGATGTTTTAGGGTGTGAAGATGCTTTAGTTAGAGGACAATTTATATCTGGAACGCACGCTTTAACAGTTTGTTTCTTTGGATTATTAAGACCAGGGGATTTATTACTTAGTATTGCTGGTAAACCATATGATACTTTGGATGAAGTTATTGGTATTAGAGATAATCCAAGTTCATTAAAGAGTTTTGGTGTTAAGTATGAACAAATTGATTTAGTTAATGATGATTTTGATTATGATAAGATTAAGAAATTTATTATTAATAATAAAGTTAAGGTTGTAGAGATTCAAAGAAGTAAGGGATATTCTACTAGGAAGAGTTTATCTTTAGAAAAGTTAGGTAAGGTTATTAAGTTAATTAAAAATATTGATAAAGATGTAATTATAATGGTTGATAATTGTTACTGTGAATTTGTTAGTGAGACAGAACCTTCTAGTGTTGGAGCTGATATATTTGTAGGGTCTTTAATTAAGAATTTAGGTGGAGGCATTGCTTCTAATGGAGCGTATATTGCTGGTAGACGTGATTTAGTTAGTCTTTGTGCTGAGAGGTTAACTGTTCCTGGATGTGGCAAAGAAGTTGGACCTAGTATGAATATGAATAAGCAGTTTTTACAAGGATTATATATGGCTCCTAGTGTGGTTGCATCTTCTTTAAAGACTGCTGTTCTTACAAGTAGAGTTATGAGTGAGTTAGGGTATGATGTTGAACCTAAATATAATGATGAGAGAGTAGATATTGTACAAAATATTATATTTAGAGATCCTGATAAGTTAATTGAGTTTACGAGAGGTATACAAGAAGCTTCAGCAATTGATTCTAATGCTGTAGTTGAACCTAGTGATATGCCAGGATATGACAGTCAAGTTATTATGGCGTCTGGATCATTTACACAAGGCTCATCAATAGAACTTTCTTGTGATGGACCAGTAAGAGAGCCTTATATTGCTTATATGCAAGGAGGTCTTACTTATCAATATGGTAAGTTAGGATTAATGAGAGCAGTTAGTAAACTAATGGAAAGTGATAAAAATTAGTTTTTATAAAGTAAGAAAGTTAAATTCAAATTCTATAAGTGATGTGTAGATTTATTTTAAATATAAGGAATATGGAATATTTTTCATATTCTTTTTTTATATTCATATAATTTATTAGAACAAGGAGGAATTCATGTTATGAGTAAACAAAGTCTATGGTTTTTAACATTATTTAGTTTAATACTAGTACTTAGTGTATATTATATTACAATGCCTAATGATCTATTGGTGTCAAATAAAAATAGTGATAAAAAAGTAGAAGAGAAAAATAATAAGACTACGAAGATAGAAGAGACTTCATCATTAGTTGCGATGAGAGTTAGTTTAGAAGAAGAAAGACAAAATGAGATGGATGTTTTACAAGAGTTATTAACAAATGATAAGAGTACATCAGAAGAGAAGAATAATGCTTATGAACAACTTAAATATTTAAATGAATTACAAGGTAAGGAAGAAGCTATAGAAAAAGAGATAAAGAAAACATATAATAATAATTGTTTTGTTAAGATAGATAATAGTAATGCTAATGTAGTTTGTATTGCTTCTAAACATGATAGTACTTTGGCTAATAATATTATGAGATTAGTGCAGAAGTCTTATAAAAATAAAATGTTTACGACTGTTAAATTTCAAAAGAGTTAATTGGGTAAATACATACAACAATTAAGAGCTTTTTCATACAATACTCTAGGTGAAGTAAAAATGGCTAGTACAATATTAACGGCTAGAGAAAAGTCAGTCTTTGAGCTTTTAATAATTAATAAAAGTACTAAAGAAATTGCTAGGGAACTTGGTATTAGTGAGAAAACAGTTAGAAATCATATTTCTAATGTAATGCAAAAGTTGGGTGTTAATGGTAGAGCTGGTGCTGTTGTTGAATTATTAAAACTTAAAGAATTATCATTATAGCGTGCTAAATAGGCACGTTTTTTCATATACTTTTTTAGGTGATATTTGTGCTTAGAACTAAGGCTATAAGAAAGATATTTTTAACTACTTTGACAGTTTTTATTTTACTTACTGTCTTTACTATTACTAATTATAATAATGATAATGATAATGTCTTAAGAACTAATTTAGAAATAGAAGATATAGCAGGACTTAAGACTAATGTTATTTATTTACTTAATGATGAAGGCTTGTTAGTACAAGATAGAGTATTATTAGATGGATCTAGTGTTGAAGAGAAAATAGAAAAATTACTTATAAATTTAATAGAGGGAAGTACTTGTAGTTTTGCTGACGGATTAAGTAAAGTTATACCAAAGGGAACAATTATTAAGAATGTTATGGTTGGAAATAAGTATGTAACAATAGATTTTTCTAAAGAATTACTTAATGTTAGTGAGGATAAAGAAAAAAGTATGATTACAGCAATTGTATATAGTGTAATGGATTTAGATGATTTCTTGGGAGTTAGTATTTTAGTAGAGGGGGATAATTTAGAAGAATATCCTAATTCTAAGGAAAAGATTAATAAGATATTAGATAAAAGAATTGGAATAAATAAGAACTATGATATTACATCACTTAATAATATTAATAGGGTAGTTATTTATTATTTAGAAAATATTAATGATGATCTGTATTATGTACCAGTTACTAAGTATGTAAATGATGATAGGGAGAAAATTAATATTATAATTGAAGAGTTAGCAAGTAGTTATATATATGAAAGTAATTTGATGAGTTTTTTAAATAGTAATGTTTCTTTACTAGAGTACGAAGAGAAAGAGAATATTATGTCTTTGAATTTTAATGATTATTTATTTGATGGAAATGATAAAGTTTTGGAAGAAGTTTTATATAGTATTGCTTATTCTGTTTTTGATAATTATGATGTTTCGATGGTTAGTTTTGAAGTTAATGGAGAAATTATTGATCATATTGATAAAAATAACAAGTAATAGTTGGTTTAATTAGAATTTTAGGTTATAATAAGTAATTACTGGAGGTCTATATGGAGAAGGTATTTGATAAGAATGATAAATTTGGAACGATTAATAGTATTAGACAACTTCTAATTGAAGAGTTAAAGGATTATGAAGGAAAACCAATAAAGCTTGATTTTAATGAGATTTCAGGAATAGATGGTTTAGAGAGTTTGATATTTAAAGATTATGTTGATAGTAATAAGAAGAATGTTAAGATTATTGCTTTTTCTTATGATGTTTTAAGGAAACTTGATTTATCTAATGTATCATTTGATGGAGTAGCAATTGATAATTGTGATTTTACTGGATTAACAGGAGTTAAGATTAATCCAGAAAAAGTTTGGGGAAAAGATTTAATTAATTGTATATTTAATGGAGTAGAGTTTATTGGTGGATTTAAAGGGTGTAGAATTTCTAGATGTGATTTTACAGGTAGTAAGGGAGCAGTTATTGATCCTTATATGAGAGTAATGAGTGATTGTAAGTTTAGTGGAGTTAGATTTTTGGATAATTGGGTTGGTACTGATGTTTCTAGATGTGATTTTACGGGTAGTACTACTTTAATGACCGCTCCTAGAGATATTGATATGACTTGTACTAAGTTACAAGATGTTAAATTTGCTTGGAAGATTCAAAACTGTAGAATCGATAAATGTGATTTTAGGGGTAGTGAAGGAGCTGTTATTTTTCCAGAAGAATGGAAGGAAAAGTCAGCATTTGGAACTAATTTTGAAGGAGTTACATTTAGAAATGGTTGGTTTGATGGTTGGGATATAAGAAGTGCTAGTTTTAAAAATAGTGGTGGGGCTTTAATTGATTTAGATATGATCGAAGATAAAGATGTAAGTAATACAGATTTAACAGATGCTTATTTTGGACCAGTTGGAGAAGATATAAAAATTAATAATACAGTTTGTAATGGAATGAGTTTAGAAGAGTATCTTGTAAGTAAAGAGGTCAAAGAAGGAGCTTATGTTAAAGTAAAGAGCGTTTTAGAACAAGCTAAAAATAAATAGAGAGACGTGTTATAAGCACGTTTTTTTGTTATTTCTTATTATTTCCTTTGATTTGAAGAGACTTTAAGGTATAATAAATAATTACTAGGGAGTATAGTTTTTATAAGAGGCTTGTTATTCTCATAAAAAAGGTAAAAAGCGTTGTTGATTATAATAGAATGGAGTGATAAGATGGAGTTTTTGAACAAGGAAACAGTAAAAAAAGAGAGAATTAAAAGAATAAGAGAATATTTAACATCTAAGTTAGAAAAGTATGAAGGAGAACCAATAAAGTTAGATGTTGATAATTTAGAAAAAGTTTTATTTTATGAGTCTACTAATGGAAAAAGATTTGCAATAGATAGAAAAATTGCTAGAAAGATTGATATGTCAGATGTATGTTTTGATGGTATGAATGTGTGTGGTTTTAATTTTACAGGATTTAAGGGAGTTAAAATTAATCCTAATAGAGTGTACGAAAGAAAATTTTCAGATACTAATCTTGCAGGAGTAGAATTTACAGAAGAGTTTAATAATTGTTCGCTAAATGATGTTTCATTTGCTGGTAGTAAAGGAGCATTTATAAATCCTAGTAAAAATACTATTCTTAGAAGTAACGTTTTTACTGATGTTATGTTTATGGGGGCAATAACTTCTGCAGATATTACATATTGTAATTTTGCTGGTAGTAAGAATGCGGTTATAAGTTTAAATGTACCTGGTGTTCAACAACCAATAAATGTTCTTTATGGAGCAACATTAACAGATGCTACTATAGTGGGATCTTTTGATGGTTGTTCTATTAGGGGAGTAAACTTTAAAGGGGCAAAAAATGAAAATGGAGAGAATATTAGGATTAATCTTAATAAATTAGCTTCAAGTGATTTATCTAATTGTGTTTTTGATGGAGTTGAGTTTACAGAGCCATCTAAACGTTTTACAATTATGACAGGAGCAGATTTTACGGGAAGTAAAGGATTTAATATAAGAACACATTTATTAACTGAAGGTAGTTTAAATCATGCTAAATTGAGTGGAGTTACTTTTGATTGTGCAGCTATAGGAGGCATTCGTTTAGAAAAAATAGTTGGAGCAGATTTTACAGGTAGTAAGGGTGCTTGCATTTGGTCAGTATTTAATGAAAAAGATTCTGTGTTAGACATAAAAAGAACAGAACTTGTAAATTGTAATTTAACAGATGCTTATTTTCCTGAGAGTTATTCTTTAAACTATATTTTGAGATCTTTTAGAGGTCTTGATACTTGTACTTATAAGGGTATTGGTTTTGATGAGGCTGTAAAGACTTGTCAAAATGAAGAACGCGAGACGTTAGGAAAAGTTTATACTAAGATTGATAATGCTATTAAAAAGGCAGAATAAGGAGATAAAACTTAATGATAATTGTACGTGCTAGTCAAGACAGAGATAAAAGTAGAATATATAATATAAGAAAATATTTGATAAAAAAATTAAAGTCATATGATGGGATTGTTAGTTTTGATGAATTTACTAAAGATGAGTTGAATGAGATTTTATTCGATTATTGTAACAATGGTAAATCAAAAAGATTTGCTTTACCTAGAGATATTTATAAAAAGATTGATATGTCTAATGTTAGTTTTGATAATTTTGAAGCAGTAAACTTTGATTTTAGTGATTTAGTTGGTGTTAGAATAAATCCAAATAACTTGTATTTATTAGAGATTAAAAATGTTGATTTTTCTAATGTTACATTTTTAGATGAATTTAGAAATTGTACAGTAATAAAGACAAATTTTCAGGGAAATGCTGGAACAATAATTGATGATAAACATGTTGAGGGAGCTATTTTTGCTGGAGGAATGCGATATGGTGGAGGAAATGAATTTGCAGATGTTACCTTCACCAAACCAATAAATAACGTTATAAATGGTTCGATTTCAGGAACTGATTTTACAGGTAGTAAAGGCGCGGTTATTGAACTTGATCTTGGTAAAGTTAATATACTTAAAGATTGTTATTTAAAGGATGCAACACTTTCAGGTACTTTTAGAAATTGTTACATAGAGGGTGCTAATTTTAAAGGAGCACATGGTAGTAATGGAGGAAGCGTAAGAATTAATCCTAATATTCTTGCGTTTGGACATTTAGAACAAAGATATGTAAGAGTTTTAGATGGCTGTTGTTTTGATGGAGTTGAATTTATAGAAGATACTACATCTCATGGTTGGTTTAGTATCTGTAATACGGACTTTTCAGGTAGTAAGGGATTTGTAATATCTCCATATAATGTTTTTAAAAGAAACTATGAAGCAAGTGTATTTAAGGGAGTTAAATTTACAACTGATCCAATTACAGATGCCAATTTAACAGAAGCAAACTTCGAAGGTAGTGAAGGAGCTATAATAGAAGGACCACAAGCAAGTATAGCTCTAGCAAATTTAACAGACGTTTCTTTAAAATTTGCTGATCCATTTGAATTTTGTTTTTCACTTCGAGGAGCTCAAACTGCAACTTGTGAAGGTAGAAGTTTTCTTGATGTATTTAATGATGCAGTTGCTAATTTTTCGGAGAATGAACCAACGAAAGTTTATACTAAAATAGATAGAGCTATTAATAAAGATAAAAAATAATTTTGGAGGTATGGTTGAATGAAAATTGCCATTGGTGAAGATAAGAAAAGAAAAATAATAATTGAAAAAGTAAGAAAAGAGTTAGTACAAGCAGTAGAAAAGCAAAGAAATATTGTTAAGTTGGATAATTTTACAGCTGATGAGCTAAATGAGGTTTTGTTTGATCGTTTGACATGTGATAGACAAGGAAAACAATTTGCTTTACCAATAGAAATATTAAGAAAGATTGATATGTCTAATGTAAACTTTGCTGACTTTTATGCTGATAAAGTTGATTTTAGAGGAATGACCGGTGTTAAAATTGATCCTAATAAATTATATGAAAAAAATATTCGTGGATGTAATTTTTCAGGGGTTACCTTTTTAGATAAGTTTTCAGGAGGATATATAGATGATTGTAATTTTACAGGAAGTAAGAATGCAGTTATTTTAAATACTGTTAAACTTGGCGGAAGAAATAATTTTGGTGATGTTACTTTTGAAGGAACAATTACAAAAGGAAATATTGCTGGATCTAATTTTTCTGGTAGTAAAGGAGCAGTTATAGAAGTTGGTCCTGGTAAGATTACATCAGTTATAGATTGTCGTTTGAAAGATGCGAAAATAAAGGGAACTTTTTTAGATTGCTATATAGCAGGAGCTGATTTTACTGGAGCTTGTACTGAGGCTGGTGGTAAGATAAAAATTGATCCAAATGATTTGGCTTTTTCTTCCTTTAATGGAGTGTATGTGTATAATTTTGAGAGTAATAATTATGCTGGTATAGACCTTGTTAAAAATGTTAGTGGATGTAAATTTGATGGAGTAAAATTTACTTATGATTTTGGACCAATATATGATTTTGCAATTGCAGGAGCAGATTTTACGGGAAGTGAAGGGGCGTTTTTCTTTCCTAAGGCGATTTTAAAAAATGATTATCATGGAGCTAAACTAAATGGTGTTAGATTTCCTACTGATTTTTTAATTACTGGAGCTAATTTAGAAGGGACAAGTTTTAAAGGTAGTGTTGGTGCTGTTATTTCTGGATTACAAAAATCTGTTGAGAATGCAGATTTAACAGATGCGGCTGTAAGATTTAATAATCCTCAAGAAATGTTACAAATGGAGGGAGTTAAATCAGCAAGATATGGTAATAGAGCATTTACCGATGTATTTAAGGAATCTATTTCTAAAGAGTTTGATGAGCCAACAAAGCTTTTAATTAAGAAAATTAATGATGCGGTTACTGCTTCTGATAAATAATCGATTTATATAAAGTGAAATATAGGATGTGTAGTTTTATGAGACTTGCTATTGATGAGGGTAAGAAAAGAAAAATAATAATTGAAAAAGTAAGAAAAGAATTGATAGAAGTATTAGGAAAACAAGACAAGGTTGTTAAATTAGAAGGTTTTAGTACAGAAGAATTAAATGAACTTTTATTTAATTATGTAGAAGAGGGAGATACTAAAAAGAAGATCTTTGCATTACCGAATTCAATTTTGCAAAAGATTGATATGTCTAATGTTAGTTTTGAAAATTTTAGAGCACATCGTGTTGATTTTAGTAAATTGACTGGTGTTGTTATTGAACCTAGTCAGCTGGCTGGAAAAGCATGTTGTGATGTTAATTTTTCAGGAGTTAAATTCTTAGGCGAATTTTCTTCCGTTTTTTTGGAAGGTTGTAAATTTGGAGGAAGTGTAAATGCTGTTATTGGTGATGATGTTAGGTATGGGGGAGTAAATGACTTTACTGATGTTACTTTCAAATCACCAATTACGTATGGTGTTCTTAATGGAAGTAATTTTGCTGGTAGTAAGGGTGCTGTTATTGAATTAGGAGAGGAAAAAGTTAAGTTAATTATTGACTGTTGTTTTAAAGATGCGACATTAAAAGGAAACTTAATAGATTGTATTATCCAAGGAACAGACTTTAGAGGAGCTAATATTGATAATGGAAAAATAGAACTTTATCCTGACAAGCTTGGTGTAGGCTCTATTTATGAGTCTGATGTAAAAGACTTTTCAGATTGTCATTTTGCTGGAGTAAAATTTATGAGACCTATTGGCGGTAAGAATGTATATAAAATTAAAGGAGCAGACTTTACGGGCAGCGAAGGAGTAATTATTCATCCTTCGGTTATTAGTAAATATGATTATAGTAATTGTAAGTTAGCCGGAGTTAGTTTTATTCCAGGTACTAGTATAAGTGATGCTAACTTGAATGGTACAGACTTCACAGGTAGTGTTGGGGCAGTTATTAGTAGTAGTCAAAGATCAATTGTAGATGCTAATTTAACTGATGCATCTGTTAAATTTATTGATCCTGATGATTTTTTTGCTATACCTGGTATTAATTCAGCAACTTATAATGGTAAAAAGTTTAAAACTGTATTTAAAGGGACAATTTCTAAAGACTTTGATGATCCAATAAAGACTTATACAAAGAAGATTAATGCAGCTATAGTTAAGGCTTCTGAATAATATTGTTTATGTTTAAAAATATCTATAAATAAAGCTTGAATTTAACTGATAAATGGAAAAAAGTAATAAAATCACTTGCAAGAGTAAGATTTTTATTGTATAATTCTATTTGTCAGTTGATTATGTCTGCGTAGCTCAGCTGGATAGAGCAATCGCCTTCTAAGCGATCGGTCAGGCGTTCGAGTCGCCTCGCGGACACCATTTATGAAATTAAGTCTTCGCCTAGGAGACTTTTTTTTGACGTTTGCCAGTAAATTGCTTGTTTACAGATAAAAATTATGTTATTATAGGTATTGGAAAGTGCAAGAAATATTTGTCTCTCAATCATATATAAATATTTTCTTTTGAGGTATGTATGTACCACAGTAATCTTTCTAAAGAAGAAACAAAAAAATTTGTTTCTTTTTTTTGTGGGAACTTGGAATTTTTTTTGAATAATATAATAGGAGGTGCTTGAGAAGAGTCATTATGAAGATAGTGTTACAAGATGGTATAAAAGATTGTGGTATTTGTTCTTTACTTTCAGTTATTAGATATTATGGAGGAGAAGTATCAAAAGAATTTTTAAGAGAAGTTACAAATACTAATAAATCTGGAGTATCTGCTTATAATTTAGTTGAGGGAGCTAAAAGTATTGGTTTTGAAGCAACAGGTGTAAAGGGAGACTTGTCAAAAATCCAAAAAAATAACTTACCTTGTCTTGCTCATGTAGTTGTTAATAAGAGCTATAAACACTTTGTAGTTATATATGATATTAACTATAATACTAATAAAGTAATAGTTATGGATCCTGCTAAAGGAAAACGTGTGTTTACAATAGGAGAATTTAAGTTATTAGCTACAGGTAATTATATCTTTTTAAAACCAATTAAGCCTTTGCCTATATTTAATAGAGTTAAGTTTCTAAAGAAAATATTAAGAGAATTTATTAATAGAAAGAGCAAATTTATAGGACTTATTATTATACTTACTATTTGTTACTTTTTATTGCAGATAGTAACAGCATTTCATTTTAAATATTTATTAGAGTTTTCTATTAATTATAAGATTAGTAATAATATCTTGTTTCTTAGTTTATATATTTTAATATTATATTTCTTTAGAGAAGTTAGTAGTTTATTTAGAGATATATTACTTACTAAGATACTTAATACATTAGATTTAGAAATTACTTTAGTAACATTTAGACATCTTCTCTTACTTCCATATTTATATTTTAAAAATCGTACTACAGGGGAAGTTATTTCTAGACTTAGAGATTTGAATATTATAAAGAATTTTGTAGGACTGATGATGTTAGGTGCATTTTCTGATATGTTAGGATTTATAGTATTTGGATATTTATTATTTAAACTTAATAAGAAATTTTTTAAGTATATAGTTTTTACTTGTATTATTCTTTTTATTTTACAGAGTGTGTTTAACTATTTTAAGAAGGGTATGTTAAGAAAAGTAAATAATAGTAATGATTTAGTTAATTCATATTTAGTGGAAGCTATATCTAATATTGAAACTATTAAGGGTAATCATCAAGAAAAGAAATTTATAGATAAGTTTAGGATTAAGTATCAAGATTTTTTAGAGAAGAGTTATTCTTTTAATAGGAACGAACAATTATATAGTTTCTTTAAGGAAATTACTAATAATACTTTGATGGTTATTATATTGGGGTTGGGAAGTTACTTTGTTGTTAGAGATGAGATGTCTTTAGGACAATTGTTTGTTTATCAAAATATTTTTTATTACTTTATATTTTGTTTTAGTAATTTATTATATTTAGAGGGATTATATCAAGAATTTAGTATT
>ERZ1023658.81-NODE-81-length-39306-cov-14.377570_pt1 | contig 39306 bp, 32 predicted proteins | sample MGYA00380339_ERZ1023658 | MGnify/ENA primary metagenome ERZ1023658 (study PRJEB33179, sample SAMN07448981) | human gut metagenome | biome: Human-gut; feature: Human associated habitat; material: Faeces | host: Homo sapiens | place: India: Bhopal | collected... | reverse complement strand
CCACCTTGAGGGCCTGTGTGGTAATAACCACCACGCATTGTATTGCCAAGTCCAGCACCACCTTGAGGGCCAATCGAACCACCTACTCCCATCGTATTACCAAGACCTGCACCACCTTGAGGACCGATAGGTCTGCCAACACCTAGCGTGTTGCCAAGACCTGCGCCACCCATAGGGCCTGTTGGACCTGTTGGGCCCATTGTATTACCGAGCATTTGACCTGCGGACGGACCATAGTTAATGCGTGAGCCCCAAGGACCAGAACGCCAATAGCCACGAGGGCCACACCAGCCGCCCCAGCCATAGCCATAGTCATAACCCCAGCTACGTCCCCAGCCCCAAGCAGGCGCACCCCAATATCCATAACTGTACATCGGAGGAACAACCACTGGCGTAGGCGCAACGACTGGCGCAACAACTGGAGCTACCACAGGGGCTATTGGTGCAACAACAGGAGTTGGGGCAACAACTGCGCCAACAAGTGGCAAGTTTGGAGCATACTCAACATCCAATGGAGCCGCTTTAATTGCTGGTACAGGCGTTGTCGTTTGTGCGCGCGCAACACGCTCGTATTTCTTAATGCGTGGTGGCATATGTCTCGGCTTGCCATAATTTGACGATACCTGATATTCCGTCACACAGCCTGTTGTCCCCGCAATCAAAGAACCACAAAGGCCAAGTAAACATAAAATTTTATTTTTTGCTTTCATTTCATACCCTTTCGCTTTAATGCGTTTATTATATCATATTTACCCAAAAAAGTAAACAAAATAATCCGATTTATCATTATTCGCTGGAATTATATGCCCCCTTTTTTTCACTCTTGCTTAATAATATATCATATTTTTTGAAAAAAGTAAACAAAAATGTTTTTCTTGTAATTCAACAAGTTATTCAACTGAAAATGCTCTATAAGATTTTATTTTCAGATTTTATATGCGACTCGAGCTTATTTTACTGAAACGACTGTAGCGCCCCGATGGGCATTTAGAAAAACGCATTGGGTTGTCTAGTATGTGGCTGCATTTAAAAGAGTTATCAAGGCGACCGAGTCGCTTTAATATACTGAGGGTTTCGTTTACCCTGTTTGAAGGACGTTAAGAATTTGTTCGATGCGATAGCTAGGATTTGCCGATGGCTTAGCGCCGATTTCATACTTAGCCACCGAGCGGCGATAGTATGCCAGTACAAATAAACGGGTCGCTGCTGAAAGGCCTGAAGAGCCTTTGGATGCATCAATTAACGAGCACAATTTATAAAGCGTTGTGTTTTCGCGTCTGCAAATATCAGACAACGCATTCCATGTTTCCTTATCCAATCTCATACTAGTTCTGCGGCCATTCGCAACAATATTACGGCAACTGAGCATTTTAAATCCTTTCTTCAAATTGTTTAATAAAAATCAATACTTTTAGTTGTATTAATTCAACTATATAACACATAAGAACTGAATGTTCACATTTCAATATGTTTTTATGTTTTTTTTGCAAAAAAAATAAGAATGTATGTTTTACGAAATACTTTTGTATGTTTTTAGGACATTTTTTATTTGGTTTGCATTAAAATGCAGAGCGCCACTCACGCCCTCTCGTTCCGCGCTTTAGAGAATTGCGCCATCTTAATTTTGCTGGTGCGGATAATCCATTTTAAAGAGCCGCCGCGCCGCGCGACATTCTCGCGGCGGCTCTAGGGGCGTGAATTTCCTTAAACGCCCATTCGCCAGCCCTTATGGATTTATTGCGCTTTTGCTTGTTTCATTTTGCAGGCTGGGAAAAAAGATTTTAATAAAAATCAGCTCATAAAAACCCCCCCTCTTAAAGCGCGGGGCGTGGGCGCGAAAATGGGCGCCCCGCGCTTTATTTCATTTCTCACAGGTTTTATTCGCCACCCGCGGGCGCGGAAATCTTCGCTGAGTGCACGTTCTTTTATTAAAATATGACAACAATTTTTGCACCATTTTAATTTTGCTGGGGCGCCGCGCGAAAATTTTGCACCTGCAAAATTCAAACCAGAGAAAAAGTCTTTGCCTTCAGCGGCTTGCAAACAAAAACAACCCCAGTTTCATCATTCAAAAAAATGATTTTTGATATAGGGTTCGGGGGCGGCAAAAATCATTTTTTGGAATAATCAAATTGCGGAAACTTTTGGCCGATAATAGTTGCATTTTTACTTCCTAAAGGCTGGCGCGCCCCGCGAATTTTTCGCACCAGCCTTAGAGCTGATGCTATAAAAAAATTTGTTGTTATTCTGTCTCTTTTCTTGTTTGCTGTTCAAAATTGCGATGCATTGCTTTTAATGCTCCAAAAGAGCCAGTACACAAAAATACGCGCGCCCGCGCTGGCTCTTGAGAGTAATAAATAATAGTGGCTTTAAGGGATTATTTTTAAAAGCCTCCTCTGCAAAACAGAGGAGGCTTTTTACCTGAAACAAGAAGTGTGTATTATTTCTTGACTTCTTCAAAGTCGGCATCAATCGTGCCGTCGTCTTTCTTTTGCTCAGAAGACGAAGCACCAGCGCTTGCACCAGCATCAGCAGCACCTTGTGGTTGTTCTGCTTGTTGTTGCTTGTACATTGCCTCGCCCAGCTTCATAGACACATTCATCAAAGCTTCAGTCTTGTTATTGATGTCATCCAAATTGTCGCCCTCTGCTGCTTTCTTCAAATCTTCCATTGCTTTTTCAATGGCTTCTTTGTCGGCCGCAGAAACTTTGTCACCAAAGTCTTTTAGAGTCTTTTCTGTTTGATGGACAATTGATTCAGCTTTGTTTTTCGCTTCAATCAACTCGCGTTTTTTCTTGTCTTCTTCCGAGTGTGCTTCCGCATCTTTGACCATTCTGTCAATATCCGCATCGTTCAGACCGCCAGAAGCTTGAATACGAATAGCTTGCTCTTTGCCTGTTGCTTTATCTTTTGCGGAAACGTTCACAATGCCGTTCGCATCGATATCGAAAGTCACCTCAATTTGTGGCATACCGCGTGGTGCAGGAGGAATACCCACCAAGTCGAATTGACCCAACAATTTGTTATCAGCGGTCATTTCACGTTCGCCTTGGAACACGCGAATAGTCACGGCCGTTTGGCCATCTTCTGCTGTCGAGAACACTTGCGATTTGCGTGTTGGAATTGTTGTGTTTCTGTCAATCAAGCGTGTAAACACTCCACCCAAAGTTTCAATACCCAAAGACAGAGGTGTCACATCCAGCAACAAGACGTCTTTGACATCGCCCTTCAACACGCCGCCTTGAATAGCCGCACCACAAGCCACAACTTCATCAGGGTTGACGCCTTTGTGAGGTTCTTTACCAAAGAATTCGGCCACGATTTGTTGTACTTTTGGCATACGAGTCATACCACCGACCAAAATAACTTCATCAATGTCGGAAGCTTTCAAGCCAGCATCACGCAACGCGTTTTCGCAAGGTTTGCGTGTTCTGTCGAGCAAATCGCCAACCAAGCTTTCCAACTTCGAACGTGTCAAAGTCACATTCAAGTGCTTTGGACCTGTCGCATCGGCCGTAATAAATGGCAAGTTGACTTCTGTTGTTGTTGCGGAAGATAATTCGATTTTTGCTTTTTCTGCCGCTTCTTTCAGGCGTTGCAAAGCCATTCTGTCTTGACGCAAGTCAATGCCGTTATCTTTTTTGAACTCTTCAGCCAAATAGTCAATCACGCGCATATCAAAGTCTTCACCACCCAAGAACGTATCGCCATTTGTGGCTTTTACTTCAAAGACGCCGTCACCGATTTCCAAAACGGAAACATCGAATGTACCACCGCCCAAGTCGTAAACAACGACAGTGCCTGATTTTTTCTTTTCCATACCATAGCACAACGCTGCCGCTGTTGGCTCGTTAATAATACGCAAAACATTCAAGCCTGCAATCTTACCAGCGTCTTTTGTTGCTTGACGTTGAGAGTCGTCGAAGTAAGCAGGAACCGTAATAATGGCGTCCGTCACTTTTTCGCCTAAATAGCTTTCAGCATCTTCTTTTAACTTTTGCAACACAAAAGCCGAGATTTGCGATGGCGCGTACTTTTCGCCACGCACTTCGACCCAAGCGTCACCATTGTCGCCCGAAACGATTTGATATGGAACGAGCTGTTTATCTTTTTCAACAACCTTGTCGTTATAGCGGCGACCAATCAAACGTTTAATTGCAAACAAAGTACCTTCTGGATTCGTCACGGCTTGACGCTTTGCAGGTTGTCCCACCAAGCGTTCGCCTTTGGCTGTAAACGCAACCATAGACGGTGTCGTTCTTGCACCTTCTCTGTTTTCAATAACTTTAGCCTCTCCGCCTTCCATAATAGCTACGCAAGAGTTTGTTGTACCTAGGTCAATACCAATAATTTTTCCCATAATTTTATCTCCTTGTTTTGGTTTAATCTTTCACGATTGATGAAGATATAATGCGTACTATTGTATTTTTCAAGAGGATTTTTTAAAAAAAGTTTGAAATTTTAAAAAAAACTTTTAAGATAGAGGTGAATTCAAGAAAGGATCAGCATTATGAGTATAGACATCGCGATATTATTGCAAACGTATTTGCCCGAGATTTTTGGCGCTTTTTTTATGGCAAACGCGCTCTTTTTCTTTGGGCGGAACGACCGACTTGGTAAAAACAACTTAGTTTTTGCCTCGCTGGGCTTGCTCGTTTTGGTTTTTAAAGACTTATTTAATATATATGCTCTGTCTTTCCCGAGCTTTAATCTACCCTCTATACCAGCCGAGTTTTCAGCACTTCTTAACGTTGCGATGACTTCTTTAGCTGCGATTTGTCTCGCAATAGGTGGATTTGAATACGCTCACGTGCTGGCGTGGATTAAAAAATCAGTAGCCTTTTTTATCTGTATTTTAATGTGGTACGCAGCCATCTTTGCAGCCTTTACACTCCCCGACAAGGGAGCCATGTTGCCCACCATTTATTTGACAACAGGCTTTGCAATTTTGGGCGCGTTCTTTTTGTTTGCGCGCTTTAACTCCAAAGCCTATACGCTACACGTGACGGGCATTTTCGTGTGGGTGCTGGCTTTTTATTATTTTCAAAGCGCACTGCCAAAAGGGCTGGTCAGCTGGCCTGTTGAAACAGGTCTTTACTTTTTAATTATTTGGCAAGTCTATCGCTCGGCCATCGTCCAATCCAAGCGCGAAACGCAAGAGCTGGCCAAAGAACTGCGTGCAACTCAAGCCAAAATCCCGATGATTATCCAAGCCTCTCCATTCCCGATTATGATTTCGGCGCTCAAAGACGACAGATTGCTTCTCGTCAACGAAAAGGCAAGTGCTTTGTTTAACATCGATATGAATAACATCAAACAGTTCCGTACAGAAGATTATTATGTCGATCCAAACACCCGAAAAGAGCTTTTACAAAAACTGTCTATCTCACCCACAATCGAGAACTTTCAAGCGCTTTTGCGCAAGCCTAACACGAACGAATCGTTTTGGCTTGAAATATCAGCGCGCGTAATCGAATACGACAATGAGGTCGCCCTGTATCTGGCCTTTAAAGATATTACGGCCCAAAAGCAATACGAGCAAGATTTGTTTGAAAAGGCCGTACTGGATCCGCTGACGGGTTGTTATAACCGCCGTCAGTTCCAAGAATTGGCATTAAAGGAAATTCGCCGCTCATGGCGCTATGATACACAATTTTGTGTGTTGATGATGGACATTGATCACTTCAAACTTGTCAACGATACGCATGGGCACGCTTTTGGTGACGAAGTTTTAAAAGCCCTTGCAAGAACAAGCAAGAAAACGTTGCGCGAAACGGATATTTTTGCCCGCTTTGGTGGTGAAGAGTTCATCTGTTTATTAACGCAAACCAACATAGAAAATGGGGCGTGCGTTGCCGAGCGCTTGCGTCAAAACATTGAAGCTTGTGGTGTACCTTTGCCTTCGGGGGAAATGTTCCACTTTACTGCGTCTATTGGTATTGTGGGCTGTGGCGCAACCGATGATTTGGACGAGCTGATTAAACGCGCAGACAGTGCTTTGTATATGGCAAAAGAAAATGGCCGCAACCAAGTGCGCGTCTATGGCGAGAAAGAAAACTTTAACGAGCTCAAACAAGAAACGCTGCAAGATACGTCCGCGTCCCATTATTCCAATGAAATCATCGAAAAAACGAATGCGCAGAAGCAAGAGCAAGACAAGAAAGGATAGCTGATATGCAATTTTTTAAATCGTCTCAGTTTCGGCTGGATTATTATATATTGCCTATCATCTTTTTTATGATAACGCTTTATTTTTCGTTTCACTTAATTCAGGGCGAGCGCGGCATTTTCCGCTTGTTTGAAGTAAATGAACAGCTTACCTCAGCAGCCGAGATTTTGCAAAAAACGAGCCGCGAAAAGCTGGCCTTAGAGCATAAAATCCTTGCGCTTTCCAAGCACAACCTGAATATGGATTTGCTGGACGAAGTGACGCGCCAAGAGTTGGGCTTTTGCAAGCCATCGGAATATGTGATATTGACCGAATAAAATGAGCACACACTATAATCATATAGTCGTCTTAACGGGCGCGGGCATCAGCGCTGAATCAGGGCTTGCGACCTTTCGCGGCAATAACGGTATGTGGGGGCGCTATGCGATTGAAGACGTAGCGAGCATTGAAGGTTTTGAGCGCAACCCCGACAAAGTGTTTGATTTTTATAACGAACTGAAGCCCAAAATGGACAAAGCCCTGCCGAATGCGGCTCATTACGCCTTGTCGTGCTTACAGCAAGAATACGGTGCCGCAAGCGTTGACATCATTACGCAAAACGTGGATTTGCTGCACGAAAAAGCGGGCAATCAAAATGTATACCACATTCATGGCAGAATCGATGAAACGATGTGCCTGCACTGTGGATTTGTCGCAAGAAACTTGCCCAACCCCTCGAGCAGCAGCATTTGCCCCAATTGCCAAATGCAAGGGATGATGAAGCCTCACATTGTCTTTTTTGGAGAAGAACCACTTTATATGAATCAAGTCGAACACTTGCTGAGTCAATGCGATTTGTTCATCGCGATTGGCACATCAGGGGTCGTTTATCCAGCCGCGGGATTTGTACAAAGTGCTAAATATGCGAATGCTCAAACATACCTGTTTAATTTGGACGTTGGCGCAAATGATTTTTACTTTGATCACCAAATCATCGGCAAAGCGTCAAAAACGATTCCGCAGTTTGTCGAAAAACTCATCAAAGCCAAAGCTTAAACCTTAAGCACCCACAACAACCATCCACCGCGGCATTTAACAACGGATTTTACGCCGCACTGACAAAGCGTGACAAGATTTTCTTGCGCCCGTGGCGGTCGAATACGACATCTAACTTTTCGCCCTCTTCGGCAAAAACCGTGCCATAGCCAAACTTTTCGTGATAAACCCGCTTACCAACACGCGGACCTTTGGGCTTGTAAGATGAAGTCGTCTTCGTGTAAAAGTCGCTCGACCCTTTGCCCCATTCATAAAAAGAGGCGTTATTTTCCTCATCGGGCTCGCGATACGTTTGCCAAGACGGTTTTGTCGAAAAAGCTGGTGCACTGCCATAGTGTGATACCGAGCTTTTAAGCCCTCTGACCGAAACCATTTCAATATGCTCCTCGGGCAACTCATCGATGAACCGAGACGGCAAGGAACTTTGCCATTGTCCATAAATACGGCGATTGGACGCAAAGGAAATATAGGCCTTTTTGCGTGCGCGCGTCAGCCCGACATAAGCCAAGCGGCGCTCTTCTTCAAGCCCGCCTTCGTCCAACGACTTTGAATGGGGGAAAAGCCCTTCTTCCCAACCAGGCAGGAAGACCTCTTCAAACTCCAAACCTTTGGACGCATGCAGTGTCATAACGGTAAAGACGTCCTTTGCTTCGGGCTTATCATTGTCCATAACTAAGCTGGCATGCTCGATAAACGCCGACAGCGTTTCAAACTCGCCATGCATCACGTTGACAAGTTCCTTCAAGTTCTCTAAACGCCCTTCAGCATCGGGCGATTTATCCATACGCCACATTGTGTTATAGCCGCTTTCTTCCAAAACGCGCTCGGTCACATCGGACAGAGAGTCAGTCTCCAACATTTGACGCCAACGCTTGATGTTGTCTTTAAAAGCCGTCAAAGTCTGTCTGGGGGCGTTTTTCAATTCCGCCCAATCAATCGCGTCATACAAGGACAAATGCTTTTCTTTGGCGCATTGAGCCAATTTTTCCAACGTCACATCACCCAATCCTCGGCGAGGCTTGTTCACGATGCGCAAAAATGCCAAATCATCAGCAGGGTTGGCAAGCAAGCGCAAATACGCAATTGCGTCCTTGATTTCCTCACGTTCATAGAACTTAAAGTCACCAATGACTTGATACGGAATGCCTGCTTTGATCAGCGCTTCTTCGAACGCCCGTGTTTGAAAGCCCGCCCGCACCAAAACAGCCATTTGCGAAAGCGGCGTTTTTTTCATATCATTTTCGACAATATCGATAACGCTTTGCGCTTCTTCCGAACCGCTCCAATAACCTTTGACTTGCACTTTGTCACCGCTGCCGTCCCGCTCAGGAGGCACATAAAGCGTTTTGCCAAGTCGGCTTTCGTTGTGAGCAATCAGCGCCGAGGCCGCGCCTAAAATGTGCGTTGTCGAGCGATAATTTCGCTCCAAACGGATCGTCTTTGCCGTTGGAAAATCCTTTGAAAAACGCAAGATGTTTTCAACCTCCGCCCCGCGCCAAGAATAAATCGACTGGTCATCATCACCCACGCAACACAAGTTATTCGACCCTTGCGCAAGCAAGCGGAGCCACAGGTACTGCGCCACGTTTGTATCCTGATACTCATCAACCAGAATGTATTTAAATTGCTTTTGATAGCGCGCCGCAATGTCTGGACGCACTTTGAAAATCTCGAGCGGCAGCAACAACAAATCGCCAAAGTCCACGGCATTCAGCTCCTTTAAGCGCGCCTGATACATTTTGTAATACTCCAATGCTTTGCCGCACAAAAAGCCACTGTCCTCTTTAGGCGTGACGGCCGCAGGCGAAAGCCCGCGATCTTTCCAACGTTGAATAACGCCATTCAAGCCCGCAGGCGACCATTGTTTAATGTCAACGCCTGCCGCTTGCATCAGTTGCTTGCAAATGCGCTCTGAGTCCTCCGAGCCCAAAATCACAAAGTCCTTTTGAAGTCCAACCACTTCGCCATTTTGGCGCAGCATTTTAAGCCCTAATCGGTGGAACGTGCCAAGCCAAACAGACAGCGCCGCCGCCCCAATTATTTTTTCCAATCGTTCGGACATTTCTCGAGCGGCTTTATTCGTAAACGTCACCGCCAAGCATTGCCATGGTTGTGCCAAACCTTGATCAATGATATAGGCCAACCGAGTTGTCAGCACGCGCGTTTTACCCGTCCCCGCGCCCGACAGCACCAACAAAGGCCCTTCGGTTGTCGTAACGGCTTCGAACTGCTCAGGATTCAGCGCTTTTAAATACGCAGGCTCTGGGCGCGCAAATGTTTGAGGCTGGCCTGCCTGAGGCGATAGTGATTCATCTTCAAAATCAAATGGACTCGACATAATTTGTTCCTTTTTTGTTCTATTTTGTCAGGCAGTTTATCACATAATTTGCCATTGTCAAGCCAAAGATACCTGTGATTGTCGAAAGCGATCCCATTTGTCGGTTTTCGGCACGGCCTTTAGCGGGCGTTTCCACCGAGTAGACCACAGGAAAGTCCATACTGACTTGATTTTTCTTGCACATTTGGCGCAAAAAGGACGCCAGCGGACAAACCGATGTGTTTTTCATCAAGTCGATTTTGACTTTCGTGCTGTCGCGTCTGAGCGCCGCCCCCATCGAGGAGATAAACTTTACACCCTCACTTTGGCACGCTTTGTAAAGCGCAATCTTAGAATGGCGAGAGTCAATCGCATCCACAACAAAATCGGCGTTTTGAATAATCTTGTGTGCATTGCTTTCATCCAAAAAAGTATCGCATACTTCAACCTTGATATCGGGGCTGATATCGGCCAGACGCTTTTGCGCAACCAGCACTTTCTTTTGCCCCACCGTTGATTGCAACGCAAATAATTGGCGGTTGATATTGCTGGGCGCGACCACGTCAAAATCGACAAGCCGCAAGTGGCCGATGCCAGCCCTTGCTAGAGCTTCCACAGCATACGAGCCCACAGCACCGCACCCCACGACAACTACTGTTGCATTTTGCAGTTTCAAAACATTCGCGTCGCCCAAAAGCAAGCGGGTACGCATCAACCTGTCTTCAGCCATTGAGAAACTCCTTTGCATTATCAAACAAAGCTTGTTTTAAATTATTTTCTTCTAATCCCGTCACGGCAGCCATTTCAGAAACTAAATCCACAACAGCAGCAGGCTCACTTGCGCCATCGGGGCAATCCGTTTCTATCAACAGCCGCGCCACAGGCGTAGCCTTTAAACACGCCCGCACAGCGATATGCTTTTCGTCCTGAAATCGTGGCGAGTACGAAAAATAAGCATTATACTCACTCATCAAAACAGCAATCAGCGCAGCATCTCCATGATGCGAATGCGACAATAAGCGCGGCGGCATTTTTCCCCGCATCGTTTTAAAAATATGCAATAAGCGATCCCATGCGTGAACGCAATGCACCACCACAGGGCGCTTGTATTGAAAGGCAAGCTCCAACTCAGCACGCAAAACAGCCTCTTGCAAATCAAGATTGGGCTTGCATTTATCGAGGCCTATCTCACCCAAAAGCACGTTTGGACCCGCCTTGAGCAAAGCCTCCAGCCGCGCCTCCCAGCCTGATTTTAAGCTTTCCACGTACCATGGATGTATACCTAGCGCAGGATAAACGCCTTGATAATCTTGCGCTATTTGAAGCACTTTGCCCCAATCATTTTCACAAGTTGCATTGCAAATAAATCCACGCACTTGCGCTTGGCTGGCGCGTGCCATGGCTTGCGGCAAGTCGGGTATATTTTGCAAATGTGTATGTGCGTCAAAATATTGTGTCATTCAAAATCTCTTATCCTTAGGCGTATATTTTATAATTTTTCCTTGCATTTTTCAAGCATTAAAATAAGATATGTAGAAAGGAGTTGAAATGCGCTTATCGCTGATTTTATTTATTTGTGGTATAATGAACGTTCTTTGGGGCGTGCTGATGTTAATTCCCGCAGCTGTAGATTACTTTTCGAATTCGGAACAAAACGGGGAAGTTTTTTTGCTCTGCGCCTTAGGGGTCAGCTTTGTCGGTACATTTATCAGCGCGCTTGCTTACCGCACTTGGGATGAAAAGCCATCTTTGCGCGAAATGTTCATCATCACATCAATGGTTTGGCTTTCTATGGGCGTTATCGGTGGTATGCCTTTTTATTTTTCAGGGCTTGGCCTATCATTTACAGACGCAACATTCGAAAGCATTTCGGGCTTGACGGGTACAGGCTCAACCATCTTAACGCACATAGACCAGCTCCCCAAAGGCTTTTTAATTTGGCGTGCGATGACGCAATGGATCGGCGGCATTGGGATTATCTTGCTGGCCATTACGATTTTGCCTATTTTGCGCATCGGTGGTATGCAAATGTTTGCTATGGAAAACTCGGATTTGTCAGGCAAAGACGCCCCTTTTGTCACTTCAAAGCTCAAACGCTTCTTTGGCGTTTATATGCTGCTTTCATTTTTGTGCCTGTGGTGTTTGTATGTCGCAGGAATGGATTTATTTGACGCCACTGCGCACGCGATGACTTGTGTCTCAACAGGCGGTTTTTCGACCCACGATTTGTCAATCGGCTATTTTAACAGTCCTTCGATTGAATGGATTCTTATTTTCTTTATGACGTTAGGAGCTTTACCACTTGCATTTACGATTTCTTTGATGGAGCATAAATGGGACAGAATCAAAGAAGACTCTCAAGCCAAAACATTCCTTATTGGCTTGATTATTGTCATTATACCGATGGCGCTTTTAATGTGGCTTTTTATGGCGCGTTTTGATGATTTCGAGCCAACACTCAGGACACTTGCGTTTCATGTGGTTTCTATTGTATCTACAACAGGTTATGTCAGTGAAAACTATGCACTATGGGGAGGCTTTTTTGTATTGTTTTTCTTTTTGCTTACCGTGGTCGGCGGCTGTACAGGTTCGACCAGCGGCGGCATTAAAATCTTTCGCTTTTCTGTGTTGTTTAAGTCCTTAAAGCGTCACCTGACGTTAATGGTATCGCCGAATGCGATTGTTGTTCCTCGATATAACGGTAAACCGATTACAGATGATGTAATGTTGGGTGTGTTGTCCTTTATCACAATTTTTGGCTTGACATTGATTTCATCGGCGTTGATTTTATCGCTGACGGGGCTGGATTTTATCACCTCACTGTCGGCGGCGGCTTCATCTATCGCCAACGTAGGCCCTGGTCTCGGCAAGTTAATAGGCCCTGACCAAACATATCAACTGTTGCCCGATGTAGCCAAATGGACATTGGCTTTTACGATGATTTTGGGAAGATTAGAGTTTATGACAATCATTATTTTATTCTTACCAAAGTTATGGACTAAAAATTAAATCTTTACAAGATATGAATGTTTATGTAGTATATGAAAATAAATAAAAACTGAAAAAAAAGGCACAAAAATGAAAAAGATTTTATTGATTGGTGGTATTACTCTGGCGCTTGTTTTTGGCGGCATTTCATACCTGTTTTTTTCAACTATAGATGAAGACAGTATGCGTGAAAGTATGATTTCAAGCACAAAAGAATTGCTCGGCAATCAAATGGAAATTAACGGCGAAGTGTCCGTAAAATTGTTCCCTTCTCCCGTTGTGACAATGCACGATATTAAGGTCAAAAACAAGCAAGACTTTTCGGCAGAATATCTGGCAACCATAGACTCTTTAGAAGCGCGCATCAAATTTTCGTCCTTGTTCTCACTGCCGATTGTCATCGACAAAGTCACTTTGAAAAACGCCAACCTGTTCCTTGAAACAAAATTTAACGGTGCTGTCAATTACGATTTTCCGTTTTTGAAATCCTCTAACCGCGCTATCAGTAAAGACGATATGTTGGGGCAAACTTTGCTAGACTTGCCGCCTCAGTTTCAAAATATCGTTTTTGAAAATGCGACAATCACATATAAAAATCAAAAAGCTGGTACGACTCAAACCATTTCAAATATCAATGGCCAACTGACGTCATCGTCTATCACGGGGCCGTTTGATTACAATGGCACAATCATGGTTAACAAAATGACGATGAATACCAAGTTTCATTTGGATAAAATTAGCGCAAACCCGCAAACTTTGTTTTCGCTTTCTTTGTTGACAGAATCCAGCCAATCTTCATTAAACATTACAGACGGACAAATTAACCGATTAGGTGATGTGACTCAAACAATTACAGGTCCTTTTTCGTTTTCGATTCCAAAGCTGGGCTCTTTTTTAAACGAGCAATTCGGCTATAAGAACTTACCAGCAGATTTAAACCGTTCGATAATCGGCAATGGTCAATTTACGTTTTCTAACAAAGAATCCTCCCTTACTGAAATCGCAACCAGATTTGGCGAAGACAATATTGAAAATGCTTTGTCGGCTAACGTCTCCACTATTTATCCTGTCACTCCCAACGAGCAAGCTAAAACGCAAGTTGTCTTGCGCTTTGTCAAATTGAACTTGGATACATTCAAAAGTTATTTACCGCATTTGTCGGATACAAAAGAAACGCTTTCAAAGTTGCGTATGACAATACCAAACGCGATTGATTTTCTAGCCACGGCCGACCAAATCGTTTTGTTCGATCAACCCATCACGAATGCGACCGTTTCATTTGAAGGCTCACATAACGTCTTTACCGTTCGCGATATCAAAGCAATTTTGCCAGACAACACATCGCTTGAAGCTTCTGGAGAAGTCAGCATTGAGGAAAAAAAGCCTTATGCCAACTTGCACACGCAAATCCAAACCAATGCGCCTGTCAGCACGGTGACATGGCTTAACTTAAACTTGCCACACAATTTTTCATTAAATGCGGTGCAATCACTTTCGGCAAGCTCTGACATTAAGCTGAGCGCAAATGATTTAAACTTTGAAAACATCAACATTAACGTTAATCAAGGCCAAATCACAGGTTCGCTGGCTCTGGACTTACACGCCGATAATTTAAAAGGCTTTGCGGCTTTAAATGTGAAAAACTTAAATCTGGATACCTATTATACACGTAATACACCGCAGCAAACACGCTCATTTAAGCAGTTCTTGACAGACGTTAAGAATTATCTTAGCTCTACGGCGCTGCTGGGAAATGCTGATTTGCGTTTAAAAGTCCTTGCTTCAGACGTCACAATCAAAGACATTCCTGTCGCCAGCTTTTCTTATGAAGGCGCGCTGACGCCTAATACGCTGACGGTTCACGAATTAAAGATCGAGCAAGCCGCGATGTCGAATGTGACCGCCAAAGGAGCTATTCAAAAAGCGCCTGATGGTACTATCAACTTCCAAAACTTTGCATTTAAGTTAAACATTCCAAAATCATTGTTGCTTTTCGACCGATTGAAAGTCGCCTCGCCTATTCAAAAGGGCGCTGTTGATTTAGAAGTTCAAGCCGTCTTAAATGGCTCATTCGAACAAATGAATGTCAACACTGAAATCTTGCTGGGGCAAGGCTTATTCAAAGCCGAAGGCGAGCTGAAAAACATCTTGCTGCAAGCACCGCAATACGCTTTGATGGTGCGATTAAACTATCCGAATTTCCACCAATTTATGCGCTTGTTTAACCCCGAGTTTAACAGCTTAAAAAACTTAGGCGGTTCTCTGTCATTTCAAGGCAAAATCGAAGGCGCACCTCAAAACATTAACTTGACAAACGTGCTGTTTGGTGTAGGCACTCAACGCTTTCAAACCGAGCATTTAAACTTGTTCGATGACGGCACAAAGTTGAAAATCACGGGCGATATAGCTTCTCCAATTTTGTACACCAACAAGTTTTTCGCACCCAATAAACCGCTGCGGACAACGCAAGGACGGCGCACAAGCTTTTCAAAAGAGCTGATCGACTTTTCGCTTTTGGATAACTTAGTGCTTGATTTAAGCTTTAAAGCAGACAAAATCTCGTATGACAAAATTGATTTGACGGATGCGGTGGCAAAAATTATGTTGGACGAAAAATTGCTGACAATCGATGAAGCTACCGCCAAAATCGACAGTGGTAATTTAGCGGCCTCACTGGTTGTCAACTGCACAACTGCAACACCATTCTTAAAAGGAACGCTGGAAACGCGCCGCGTGCCAATCGTGCCCGATGCGTTTACGTTGGGCTTATTCCGCTTAAAAAGTGGCCTTGCCGATACAAGCTTGCAATGGAACACGCGTGGCAATTCTTTGGACGATATGATGCGCGCACTGTCTGCAACAGGCAGCTATCGCCTTGACAACGGCGCGATTTCAAGCCTGAACTTGCAAGCCTTTGAACAACGCGTCCAAACCGCGATTGCAAACGATGAATCATTTGATGGCTTGACCGCCCAACTGAAAAAAGAAATGAGCATTGGCGAGACGCCTTACACGTCTATCACAGGCACATACGCAATCACGGATGGCGTACTCAGAACATCGGACACAATCATCAAAACACCGATGGCAAGTGCAATTATTCAATCCAGCTTTGATTTACCGCGTTGGGACATTTCGTCCTCTATCGCGCTGACGATGAACAGCTTTGCGGGCTATCCCCCTATTTCGCTTTTGATTAAAGGCAACGCATCATCGCCCGACACCAGCATTGATTTGGCAACGTTTATTAAGTACGTCAAGTCCACCTCGATGGAAAACCGCAGTGCGATGGTGCAAGCCAGAAAAGAGCGTGAATTAGCGCAACAACAAAAACAAGCACAAGGCAGAGTAGCGCAAATCAGAAGCTATCTTGCGACCGCTCAGGCGCAAGTTGAGCAAACGCAAAAAGTGTTGCAAATCAGCTCTTCTGAAAGCGCTGGCCGTGAGTTTATTCGTGTGCAAGACAACCTTGCCTACCTTGATGATTTAGCGCGCAAAAGCACGCCGTCCGAGGCCGATGTAGAAAAAGCCAAAATCCAAGCCGAAACAATTGCTATGCGCACAAAGCAAATTAACGACAGTATGACAGCGCAAGCGGTTGCAGCGGTTAAGTCTCAGTTTGCGCCATTGATGAGCTCGGCCGAGCAGAAAATGCACGCAATCAACCGCATCGCGCAACGTTTAAGAGGCGTAGAATCGGTTGATCAAGCCTATCAAAAAGGCTTTGCCATTATGACGGAATTACAACAAATCGATGCGTATGTCGCGCAAACAAACGACTTGAGCCAACTGAATGTAGCGCTGACAAGAGCAAAAGAAAATGTAGACATCTTAGAGTTGACATACGAAAGCATTGCTAAGTTTGATGTATCAACTCCTGTGGATGCCGTGTCAAGCACGCCTTCAACAGTACAAGGCATTATCAGAAGGAATTAAAATGAAATCAATTACAATTACGGGCGCTTTGGGCAGCGGAAAATCAACGGTTGCACATTTAATCAGCGACAAGACGGGCTATACCTATTATTCCACAGGCCAAGCACAACGCCAGCTGGCCGCTCAAAAAGGAATTACGACCTTAGAGCTGAACAAATTGGCCGAAACGGATATGTCCATCGATGCGCAAATAGACGGCATATTCAAGCAAATGAACCAAAGCCCGACCCCGTTTGTGGTGGACTCCAGATTGGCATGGCATTTTATGCCTGCCTCGTTTAAAGTCAAGCTGATTACGGATCGTGAAGTTGCTGCCGAGCGCATTATGGGCGATGTGACCCGCAGTGGTGAAAAAAAGTATGCCTCGCTGGCAGAAGCTTTGGAAGCCACCGACAAGCGCCGTCAAAGTGAAGTCAGCCGTTTTAAAAAAATCTATGGTATTGACATCGAAGATGATACACAATTCGACTTGATTGTAGACACGACTCGACAATCGCCCGAGCAAGTCAGCGAAACGATTTTAAGAGCCTATCAACAAAAGTTATAGTTTGATTTGTGCTGTATGGAACTCCGCATAACAAAGGATTATTTGTTGTGTTTTACCGCTTTTAAGTTTGACTTTTGCACCGCAAGATGCAAGCATCGAATCAGGTTAATTAAACGAAGGAGGCCTTATTCATGCTATCACAAGCAACTGACCGTGTAAAGACGTGGTTGACGCGTTATTTTCAAGCCAACGCCCAAAACATTGAGCAAAAAACACAAACAACTTTTATCTCTATTCCCATCACAACTCAAGCCGAGCAAATGCGCTATGTGCCAGTGCATTTTTCGGGAAAAAGCAAATGCCGCACCTATAAGCTCGCGCCACACATCATTGCCGCGCTCGGCGGATTGAACAACATCGAAAGCTATCGCGAAATACCTAACTCGCGGCGGATTCGATTGACTTTGATTAACCCAAGCTTGATTGATAACTCAATGCTTGAAGAAGCCGATGTAAGAATGTTTATTCGTATCGGCAAACGGATTGTACACATTATCCCTTAAAACAAATACCTGTTGCGTTTTAAAGGCTTGTGTGATAGACTGAGGCTCGATGTTATGGAGTAAAAGTTATGCAGTTTTCACAAGCTTTAAAGGGCTATTGCCATAAAAAGGTTCTTTTATTTTTTATTTTGGGTCTGTCTTGCGGCGTACCTCTTAATTTAATTGGCAATACACTGGCGTTGTGGACAACCGAAAAAGGCATTGATTTAAAAATCATTGGCTTGTTTTCAATGATGATGTTGCCGTATAGTTTTAAGTTTTTATGGGCTCCTTTTATCGACCGCGTCCGATTGCCGTTTTCACGCAAAATTGGCCATAAAAAAATATGGGGTTTGCTTTTTCAAGCGGGCTTAATGCTCAGCATTTTATGCCTTTCTTTTTTCAAGCCCGACGCGCAAATAACAACTTTATTTTTTTTCGCTCTTTTAGCGGCCTTTTTTGCCGCCAGCCAAGACATTGTCGTTGACGCTCTTCGGATTGATACATTGGAGGGAGATGCGCTAAAAGAAGGCTCTTCATTGTACCAGTTTGGCTATCGTACGGGAATGCTGCTTTCAGGCGCTGGCTTAATTGCTCTGTCCAACGTTATTGAGTGGGGACAATGTTATCGCCTTGCGGCGCTGCTAATCGCAATGGGCGCAATTGCTCTGCTTTTAGTAGAAGAGCCCAGCTTTAAGCCTTCGCGCTCACTAACGCTCAAAGAGCTTATTTTAAGCCCGCTAACGGATTTTATGCACCGTCATCAACTGTGGCTACAACTGATTATTTTTATTGTGCTTTATAAAATATGCAATGCTGTTTTGGGCAGAATGGCCTATCCTTTCTACACGCAAATTGGTTTTAGCAAAAATGAAATAGCCCTTATTTCGGGGGCAATCGGTCCTTGGATTACAATCGCTGGCGTGTTTTTGGGCGGACTTTTTATGTTGCGCTTTGGTTATTTCAAGTCGCTGTTTTATTTGGGATTTTTCGAAATACTCACCTCTGTCGCCTATGCCGTGTTGGCACATTTAGGCAACAACGTTTACGCCTTTTTTGGCGTCATTTTGTTCGACAACATTATCGGCGGTATGGGTGGCGCTGTTTTTGTGGGCTTTTTGTCCTCGCTATGTGCACGCGCCTATTCTGCCACGCAATATGCTTTACTGACTTCTGTCACGATGATAGCGGTCTCCTTTATCGCCAGCATTAGCGGATATCTTGCCTCTTCATTGGGATGGATAGCCTTCTTTTTACTGACGGGTGTTTTAATGTTGCCAGCGCTGTTTTTACTGCACTATATGATGAAAGTCTCTGATGAAAAAAGCGCCTGATGTTCCAAAACCAAAAGAAGTTTGCCCGATCTATTGCCCTTTTTTGAAAAAGGAAGCGCATTTTTGTCGTTTGTTTGATGTGCCTTTACTCGCCAATTCACCTTTGATTTATAAATGCAAGCAATGCCAAGATTCAGCCACTCGTAAAACGCAATACAAATTACGTGTTAAGGATTTTGAAAAAAGACAGTATTTATGGGACAAAGCAATAAAGCGTAAGCCTCTTGACTTGTGGGGAAAAATAAAAACAAGCATTACCGACTGGAAGGATAGAAAGGAGTTTAAAGAATTTCTTTCGACTTTAGCGGGCGACATTCCGATGCTTTTGGACAAAAAAACAAGCAAGCTTTTGCTTAATTTATACCTTGTTTTGGATAATTCGGAAAAGCAAGAGTTGAAAAACATTCTTTCAAATAGCAAAAGCGCCGAGATTTTTATCAGCAAATTGATGAAAATGGGCAGACGAGATGATTTGCTCAAACAAGTACGCCGTGAAATAGACGACTTAGAGCGGCAACTGGACAAAGAAAAGGAAACAGAAGAAGAACTTTTACGCCGCCGATTTTTACTACGCTCGCAGAATCGTTAAAAGGCTTGAAAACTGCGACTCGGTGCGACTCGGCAGAAAATTTATAGTTTTTTTTAAAAAAGTACTTGTCCTCGAGTCGTTTTTGGATTATACTTAGAACATATTTGAAAAAAAATTCTCAGACGAGGTACAAAAGATGAAATTATTATGGGCAATTCCGTGTTTAGCTTTATGTGCTTGTATGGCCGACAAATCAGCAGAAGCAACACCGTATCAGCCGTCCGAACCAGCCGCTTATAATTATGAAGCGTCCCCGTATGCAACAGAAACTGTTGCTGTGCAAACAACAGTGCCTGTGCAACAAGGCTATTACGACCCTGCAAGTGGGTATGTTGCGCAAAACAATTACGCTGCACCCGCACAAGACAACGCGACACAAAACGCATCACAACAATCTAGTAATCCTTATGCGATGCAACCACCTGTGTATGAAAACACATCCAACTATGCATGGCAGCAAAAGGAAAATGAGCTGATGCTTAAAGAACGCAACTTGATTGCAGGTCAACAAGAATTATACGACCGCGAAAGAAAATTGGCCGACCGTGAAGCCGCGTTTATCACGCGCTCCAAAGCGTTGGATTACAAAGAACAAAATATTATGGCGGGCAAAGCCTATGCTCCTATCATTCCAATGGGCGCAACACCTGTTGCAATGGCGCCTATTGACGGAACGCAACCTGTGTACACAACACAAGCATTGCCTGCATACCCTGTTATGCCAGCGCAAGCACAATCAGCTCAGCCAGTCGCACCTGTGGCCACACCAGCGCCTACACCAACCGTGCAAATTTTGCCTGTTGTAGCGCTGCCTAACATTGCACAACAAACATCTCAAGCGCCTGTGCCAGTAGCGCGCGTGGATTATTTCAGCGAAACAACACAAGAGGTTGAACCTACTTTTATGCCTGTTGATAAAAAGCCTTGCAACAAAGCAAAAGAAGCTCAAAATCGTTATGATTCGATGGTTAAGCCTGTGTATATGCAAGAAGAAGAAAGCAGCACTTTCATCATTTTGCAACACCCTATTCAACGTGATTTAGTGCGTTGCCCTGCGTCTGACGATGTTTGCTTGGAATCTTATGAAAGATTGGGCTATATTCGTTCGAATAATTTGTCCCGTTTTACAGAACAAGACAGATTGCCTGCCGATACACCGTCTTCGGTGGCAGGACAATGGAGAGAAAACAGCTCTACTCCTCGTTGGTAATAGAGGCTTTTAAATGATAGCGCGTATCACGACCGTTTCATTTAAAGGTGTAGAAGCGATACGCATTGCAGTGGAAGTTCAAATATCGGCTGGTTTACCTGCCTTTAAGATTGTAGGATTGCCCGAAAAAGCGGTCACAGAAAGTGGTGAACGCGTTAGAGCGGCTCTTAATTCAATTGGTTTGGGTCTCCCGCCAAAGCGTATTACAATAAATCTTGCACCTGCGGATATTATTAAAGAAGGTTCGCATTTTGACTTGCCGATTGCTGTGGCACTCTTGTGCGCGATGGAAGTGTTGCCAACAAACAAATTACAACATTATACCGTTATGGGAGAGCTTGGCTTGGATGGTCGTGTTGCACCTGTTTCGGGTGTCTTGCCTGCTGCAATGGCTGCTACTTCATTTGGTATGGGCTTTATTTGCCCTGCCGAGCAAGGATCAGAAGCACTGTGGTCAGGCAACGAAGAAATCTTACCTGCACGTTCGCTCATCAGTATTATTAACCACTTTAAAGGCGATGGTTTTATCGATACGCCAACACAAAAGAAAAAGTATGTACAAAGTAATTACGGCGATTTTGCCGAAGTCAAAGGCCAAATCAAGGCAAAACGGGCTTTGGAAATTGCCGCAGCGGGCGGTCACAATGTATTGATGATTGGGCCTCCTGGTTCGGGTAAATCTATGTTAGCGGCGCGTTTTGCTTCAATTTTGCCACCAATGACGAGCAAAGAAATGTTGGAAGCGAGTGTTATTCATTCGGTTGCGGGTTTGCTGAAAGACGGCGATTTAATCTCTCAAAGGCCATTCAGAGCGCCTCATCATTCAGCGTCAATGCCTGCTTTGGTCGGCGGAGGATTGCGCGCGAAACCTGGTGAAGTATCGCTAGCGCACGCGGGCGTCCTATTTTTAGACGAATTGCCCGAGTTTTCAAGAGCTGCACTGGAAGCATTGCGTCAACCGCTTGAAACGGGCGAAGTTTCCGTTGCACGTGTCAATGGGCATGTCACCTATCCTGCGCGCTTTCAGTTAATTGGCGCGATGAATCCGTGCAAATGTGGCTATATGGGTGTTAAAGGACATGAATGTCACCGTGCGCCACGTTGCGCTATGGAATATCAAGAAAAGCTCTCTGGTCCGTTTTTGGACAGAATTGATTTATTCGTTATGGTTCAACCCGTCAATCCTTTGGAGTTGCAATGCAATCACACTTCAAGCGAAAAATCGGCCGATATCGCTGCGCGCGTTTTAAAAGCGGTTGAGTTTTCCAGCAAACGTTATGAAGCCTCTAACTTGGGTATTACGCGCAACGCGCAAGCAACTCCTGCCATTATCGATAAACTGTTCACAATCGATGCCGATTGTCAAAAGCTTTTGATTACGGCGGCGGAAAAATACGGTTTGTCTGCGCGAGCATATCATCGCACTCTGCGCGTTGCTCGGACAATAGCCGACCTTGCGCAAAGCGAGCAAATCCACCCAGAGCATCTTGCTGAAGCACTGTCATTCAGACGTTTTATTGCGGAGAGTTCATAATGTTAATTGCTTTGCTCATTATTGAATTTATCTGTTTATTTTGCGTTTGTGCTGTGGCTCTGCACCTTTATCACAAGCACGCGCGTTTAAGTCGTGCCAAAGCAGAACTTGAAGAAATGCTTTCCAGCGCGCCAGACGGCTTTTTTTGCTCTTTTGGACAAGATGAGGACATTTGCTCAAGACGTCTTGCAATTTTGCTTGGCTTCAATCAAACAGACGTGCATTTTGATGATATTTTAAAAAAGCTAACCAGCTCATCGGCCGAAGAACTTAAAAATGCATTTGAAAAACTGTGCACACAGACGCGCGCTTTTTCTATTCTTGTTTCAACGCAAGGCGCTAATATGCGCTTACTGGTTTCGGGTGTAAATGCAAGCTTGCCTGATGGCACGGGCGCATCTAACATCATGTGGTTTCACAACGTCACAAATATCATGGAGGAAAACGAACAATATGCTCGAAAACTCAAAGCGCTGCAAGAGCGCGATTATTTGCTGATGGAAGCATTGGACGGCTTTCCGTTTGCGCTGTGGCTGAGAAACAACGATTCGTCATTGGCTTTTTGCAATACAGCCTATGTGAACTTGACCGAAAGCGATTCCAAATCAACTGTTTTAAAGAAAAACATCGAATTAAATTATGATACCCCGAATAAAATGGGCGCTAAATTGTTATCCATCGCCGCAAAAAGTTCGGGGGAAATTAAATCAGAAACAGGTATTTTTAAATATAAAAACAAGTCGCACCAAATGGAAGTCAATGAAATCCCGCTGGGGTTAGAAAAAGACGAAAAGCACCGCTTTACGTTGGGTTTTGTGCGCGATATTCAAAACGAAGCCACATTAAAAACAAGCCTTGATAAATACCTTAAAGCACAATATCAAGTACTGGGCGCGCTGTCCTCTGGTATTGTGATTTTTGACGGCAATGGCTATGTTCAATTTTACAACAAGGCTTTTTGTGATTTGTGGAAATTACCCGAAGAATGGCTGATTACAAGTCCCTCCTTTGCGGGAATTTTGGAAAAGCTGCGCGAAAAACGCTTGCTGCCCGAGCAAGGCGATTTTTTAAAGTATAAGCACCAAGAGTTGGAAAAGTTTTCTACCTTGTCTGATGTAGCCGAAGACATTTTGTACTTGCCAAACGGCCATATTTATCGGCGCATTATGAACCCTTATCCGTTGGGCGGCGTTGTGATGACGTTTGACAATGTGTCGGATAAAGTATCGCTGGAGCGTTCATACAACAAGCAACTGGCCAATCAACAGAGCATCTTAAACCTGTTGACGGAAGGCTTGCTGATTTTCAACGAAGAAGGCCGCCTGAAAGGTTATAACACACGCTATGTCGAATTATTTGAAGCCGATGAAAACTTTTTGCAAAGCGAGCCCGTCTTAATGGACGTGTTGGACAGTCAAAAGCTTTGCCTTGCCGCATCGGACGACATTTGGGAATTGCTTAAGCAAAAAATACTGCTGATTTTCGATGACGCGACCGAAAAAGTCGATCTTTCATTGCACGAAAAAAGCTATTGCGTCAAGTGTTCCAGACTGCCCGATGGCGGATTTTTACTCTTTTATGAATTAAATGATTGACAAAAGCTTGAAAATCGATTATAAACCATTGTCAATGGAGAGGTGGTAGAGCTGGTCGATTGCGTCAGACTCGAAATCTGAAGTACTCCTTGTGGGTACCGTGGGTTCGAATCCCACCCTCTCCGCCAAAATCTTACTTTATCTGGATTGATTTTGCGCAACAATGCTTGCAACGGGTAAGCTTTGCGCGGACGTATTGCTGCTTGCCGTATTGGCGGACGCATTGGTTGTTGGTGCGTTAGGCTTCGCCCCGTCCTGCACCACAGAGGGCGCTTCTTGCACAGCTGAATACTCTGGCGCTTTGATATTTGCTTGCTCTTGAGCCAATTCCTTATATCCTTGTGCTGTCATTTGTTTAGCTTCGTCCGTCAGGGTATAGGGCTCGTTAATCTCTTTGCGCTTCTGGTCAATTTTTGCATAAACTTTTGGCATTGAGTCAATTTTGCCGTCGACAAAGTCTTTGAGCACAGGGGAGACTACTTTGTGCGCGTCATATTCCATTTTTCCTTTTTCGTTATAATTATCTGCTTGTGCTGAAGGCGTAAAACCAAAACTATTAAGCGTTAAAATATCTTTTAAGCCGTCCCGCACGAACTGGGACGTTTCTCCATAAGTATTTGTTTTCTCGCGAAAAGCATGACCCATTTCTTCGATAAAATTTTTTTTATCTAAGTTCGGCAAGTTTAAAGTCCCCGATTTCTGAGTTAAATCTGGCTCGAAAAAAGCATTCACTGGCTTGCCAAATGCAGGTTTCTTATTCGATGTTGAAGCAAGTTCGAAAAGCGAAAACTTAGCGCCACGCGGATAAACTTGGGGTGAATTGCAAGCGCTTCTCAATTCTTCCATTTTATTAAACTGTCCAATAAAAGTATCAGTCTTTGTTTCTTGTGCGATTTTTTGGCTATCTAAATCAATTTTAGACATCATACTATCGTATTGCGCGCGCGTTGTAATCGTCTTGTTTTTAACCCCCTCTTCCAGCGTTTTATACATTTTATCTTGGTGCGCTCTTTGGCTAGCAGCGGCCTGACTTCGAGCTTCCGAGTTCGCAATATGGTGCATCGACATCTTTGTGATTGGGTCGGATTTTTGCGCCATAACTTCCTCATTTAAATTGCCATATGTTCGCATTTGCTCTTTGGCGGACATTTGGCTTTTGGTCGAGTACTCTTGCCCATTATACTGATAGGTTGGCTCAAAGCACTGTCTTGCCGTCAAGAACTCGGCAAACTGAGCGCCACCGTTTTTAATGTCATAGCTTTGGCCGTCAAAATCAAACGAGCTTTGCTTTGCGTGCGCTGCTTTTTGCTGTGCCATAACAAAGCCTTCTGTTGCCCGTTGAGAAGCATGATCAAAATCAGCATAATCTTGTTCAGAATCGAATAACAAAGCCGGCAATTCTTTGCTCTGTGCACCAGTCAAGTCGTTATAGCTTTTACCAAACTTCTTTTCACAATTTTGTAAAAACTGAGAACCTACCACCAAATCCGCGCGCTTATCTATAATCGGCGATAATACTTCGGACAATTCTAGCACCGAATAATGTGCGCCATCATAGTCAAACCCGTCTTGTTTAGCCGATGCTGCACGCTGAAAAGCCTTTATCAGATTATCGTTTGTATGACTCATAAAACCACTCCTTCATGTATTATTATATCATAAAGGTGAAAGTCATTCAACTATTTTTAGGAAATTTGGCGTCCCTAACGAGATTCGAACTCGTGTTACTGCCTTGAGAGGGCAATGTCCTAGGCCTCTAGACGATAGGGACGCAGTTAAGATAAAATACCTTATGCCACATTTTTAAATAAAAATCAAGTAAGATTTTATATTTTTATGCAAAAAGCCTTTGATTATTTTTTAGTTTTGGGGTAAATTAAGAAAAAACAATAAGGAGATTATATATTATGAACCCAAAAAATGAAAACCCATCTGTTGATTTGTCGTGGAAGCGTTATTTGTTGCCCGCTATTCACCCTGAAGGCTATAAGTTCACACTGATGTTCGCGGCAGCGGCGATTTTGCTGTGGATCTTGTGGATTCCGTTCGGCATTATCGGCATTATCGCAACTGTATTTTGCTTTTATTTTTTCCGCAACCCGAACCGCGTTGTGCCACAAAAAGACAGCTATGTGATTGCGCCTGCTGACGGTGTTGTCAGCAACATTGTCGAAGTTGTCCCGCCCGCCGAAATTGATATGGGCTCAGAACCTTTGACTCGCATCAGCATTTTTATGAGCGTCTTTAACGTGCACGTCAACCGCATTCCTGTTTCAGGAACGATTCATAAAATCCACTATCGCCCTGGCAAATTCGTCAGCGTTGCCGAAAAAGACAGCGAGGATAATGAGCGTGAAGAATACTCTGTCGTTATGAATGATGGCACAAAGATTGGCTTTATTCAAATCGCAGGCTTGGTCGCGCGCCGCATTGTTTCCTTTGTCAAAGAAGGCGACCAGTTGCAAGCAGGCGAACGCTTTGGTTTGATTCGTTTCGGCAGCCGCTTGGACGTCTTTTTGCCAAAAGGTGTAGCCCCGTTGGTCGCGCTTGGACAAACGGCCGTTGCGGGTGAGACAATTCTTGCCGACCTGAAAGGCGAACAAGTTGCTTTAAATGGAGTTGAAAAATGACAAAAAAACAAAAAAATATAAACACTGCCGCGGGATTTTTAAAACCCGTTGTCGATTTAAAAGATAAAGATATTCGCCCAATGTTTCCAAATATGGTGACGATGTCCGCTTTGGCGTGCGGTCTGTCATCTATGCAATTTGCATTTTGGGGCAATTGGGCTATGGCGGTTATCTATATCGCTTTAGCGGCGATTTTTGACGGCCTTGACGGACGCGTTGCCAGAATGTTTAACGTATCCTCAAAGTTTGGTGCAGAACTTGACTCACTATCCGATTTGGTCAGCTTTGGTGTTGCGCCAGGCTTTTTACTTTACCGTTGGACAATGGAGCAAAACGCGATTGTTTTGGGCGACAAAGATCCAATTGCAATCGGCGTGCCTTGGGTTATTGCTCTGTTCCTTGCGATGTGCTGTGCGTTGCGCTTAGCGCGTTTCAACACAATGCTTGATGTCAAGCAACCTCCCTATTGGACTCATTTTTTCACAGGTCTGCCAGCGCCAGGCGGCGCATACGTTGCCCTGTTCCCTTTGGTTTGCTATCTGTGGACGGGGGCTGAGTTTTTACGCAATCCGTACTTGGTCGGCTTTTTTATGCTATTCAGCGCCGTGTTAATGGCAAGCCGCATTCCAACGCCTTGCTTTAAAAAGCTGCATCTGCCAAAGATGGACAATCAATATGGAATGATGATTATGGCGGCCGTGATTGCGATGATTGTTTCGCTGCTTTACCGCAATTTTTGGTGCGTAGTCAGCGTTGTCGGCGTAATTTATTTGATTATGCTGCCTGTCGGTTTTATTTATTTTGCCAAAGAAAAAGCAAAGTTTGAAGGAGCCAATAAATGAAATTAATTTCTTTTGTTTTGATTTTCTTAACTTCCAGCGTGGCTTTTGCGCAAATCAAAGGTGCGGTCGGTTTCGAAAGCCCTAACAAAGCTCAAAAAGCCGAGCCTGTTGTGATGGCGGGCTCACCTCAGGCGGCCAAGCCTCAGGAAGCGTCCACCCAAAAAGAAAACGCAAAAGAAACAAAAGAATCAAAAATGGCGCATTACAAAGAGCAACAAAAACAATGGCTGCATCAAAATCTTGAAAAGTCATCGACATTCAAAGATGTTGAAGCTGCCAAAACGCTTTATGCAAGCTTAAAACAACACCAACAAGCCATTGATGCCCAACATAAACGTGTATTGGATAAGCAAAAATATAACTCCCAAGCCGATCGCGATAAGGCTATGCAAGAATTAAAAGAAAATGCTCTTGTCAACTTTGGCGACTTTAAAGAGGATGCTCAAACAGTCAACAAAAGTCTGAATAACGACCCTATGCAGGGGATTGAAGATTTAAGCAACGGCATTGACTTTATCGCAACCGATAAAATCGCCAACAAAGACCGCCAAAAACAGCTTTCCAGCGATATTCAAGCCGTTTTCCAATACGAAAATGACAATATGACTGTCGATGAATATATGGCTCAGTACAACAAAGAGCTTATTGAAAATAACAAAACTATTCGTGCGCGCCAAAGCGCCGAACAAGCAGAAGAAATTAAAAACGTGAAAATTGAAGCAAAGAGTCCTGATTACACAGATAAATCAGGTGCCAACGCTTCGGCTGAAGCCGCCGTTAATAAGGTCAGCGAATCTGCTGCTGTATTCAAGTTTTAAATCAAGAGTATCCAAAATGAAAAATCAAAAAAAGCGTCAGAAAGATTTAAATGAATTAAAACAAAAAGCGCCACATACACCTGTCATCATTCTGGTGCGCCCTCAAATGGCCGAAAATATTGGTATGACGGCTCGTGCGATGATGAATTGTGGTTTATATGACTTGCGCGTTGTTGCACCCAGAGAAATGCCCACCGATGAAAAAGCTTATTCAGCAAGCTCAGGGGCTGATTCGATTTTGAAAAACGCAAAAGTTTATAACACCTTGATGGAAGCTGTGGGTGACTTGCAATATGTTTTAGCAACGACTGCCCGTGCGCGACATTTGTCAAAGCCTGTTTTATATGCTTCCGACATTGGCAAATTTTTATCGCAAACAAATTGTGATTGTTCGCACATTGGCATTTTGTTTGGTTGCGAGCGCACAGGACTTGAAAACAGCGAATTGGAGGCCGCCAACATGTTGTTGACAGTTCCGCTTAATCCCGAGCATACATCACTTAATTTATCGCAAGCCGTGTTGTTGGTATGTTATGAATGCCAAAAAGCCTTGTGCAGTAAGCTTAGCCTTGCCAGCGCGCAAATCACTGAACCCAACCCGCAAGCCACAAAGCAAGAAATTGCTCTGCTTTTAGAAAAGTTAAATCTTCTGCTTGAGGAAAGGGGCTATTATTCAATTGCAGACAAGCGCCCCAAAATGCAACAAAATCTGGACAACATTTTCCAAAAGGCGAGCTTAACCAGCCAAGAAGTCCGAACGATGCACGGTGTTTTAAACACTTTGGCGAGCAAGGCAAAAAAATCTTAAAAATTACTTGCATTTTTTTTCGTTTTCGAGTATAAGTTTTGTTATGTGCCAGTTTAGCTCAGTTGGTAGAGCAACGCATTCGTAATGCGTGGGTCGGGTGTTCGAGTCTCCTAACTGGCACCATTTTTATATCTAAATGGCGACCGTGTACTTATCTAAGCGGCGCTTTTTTACTGGCGCTTATGCCCTTGTCACCAAGTCTTATTGATTAGCTCTTTTCACTCCGATTGAATACAACATCACCTCAAACGCTTTTAAAATATACTCGGGTTTATACGTATAGTAATGCGTTGTTTTGTCTTGCTCAAAAGCCGCAGGCGGCGCGATAAATAATCGATCGCTTGGCACATTGGGCAACTTGCTAGCCGACACAACAAAAATATTGGAAAAGTGATAAGTGGCAATAGAATCATCATAAAAGTGGTGCAAGCCTAAATTCGGCAAATCTAACGCCGATGAAATCGACCAAAAGCACGATGCCAACGTCAAAAAATAAAGCGGGATATGCGCATCTTTAATCATTTTTATAAAAGCTATTGAATCGGTGATTTTCATTTGTTTTGTGTTAAGTTTAAGCAAGCGATTGTTTTTAATAGCCGTTTTTTCAACCGTCACCACAAAGTATCCTTGCTCCAACAAAGCCTTAATCAATTCATCCGTATAAGGATAAGAATAGCCTGAGCTGCGCGCAGACATTTGTACAAAAACAACTTTCTTCATTTTCTTTTTGTATTCGGAAAACAAGTTTGTCACATAGGCTGTTGTACGATATGGATAAATAATCGGCCTGAGGTTAATCATCGGAAAAGCATTTGCATACACTTCACATAATCCGCGTGTACGCGAAAATGTATTGGCATTATGATTATAAATTACGGGCAATAGAACAGTATCATTGCTTTTTATTTTATAGCATTCGCTGTAATCATAATTGTACCAATTCATAATATTGCGCGATCCGCGATAGGTATAGATGTGCTCGAACAAAGGATTTATTTTAAGGCAATCGGCCACAAGCGGGGAATTGTTGCTATCACACACGCTTGAAACATACGCATCAAAATGAATGTGCGGGTATTTTTCTTTCATTATTTCAAAAAACCGAGTCGCATAAAAATAATCTCCCACGCCCAAAAAAAACACAAAACCAAAGCGTTTAATGTGTGGGCAAAACTTCATCAAGGTATCCAAATGAAACTCTACACGCGCTCCCGCAGGAAACTTTGGAATCCGTATTTCATTATAATCCACAGGAAACAAGTCCGATATATCCTTGCCATCCTTATCTTCTATATGTATCCAAGAGGTAGGCTTTGATTTTTGATCTGGCTGCTTTTCTACCTCCAATCGCACTAGATGTTTTTTAAACAAACACGACAAGTTCCACAATACCATTTTCATCGCAACCTTGCGCGGATTGTTGCGGTACTTGCTTTTCCAGCGATTAAGGCGGCTTTCCAGCTTGTCAAAATAATTCTTCATACACGCACCTTTTGGCGAAAACACGCCGTTAAAATGTTGGGACGGTGTTGAGCTTTTTTCTCGGGCCTACGAATAATATCCTCAATATTCGAATGATTGATCTCTTCAAAGCCGAGCTCGTTCATAAAATTTTTTAACGCAAGCGCATTAAAGTGCCATAAATGCTCGTCAACGCGGCGGTGCTTCCACGTCATAAACTCTTGGATGTCCGACTTTGTTTGATATGGCGACCAAGGCACAGAGATGTAAATATAATCTGCCTTAACTTGCCCGATTTCATAGATGTTTTCAAAATGCTCAAGGCTGTCGAAAAAGCTGACAACCTCGTAATGTTGGCTTGTGATGCTGGCCACATTCTGAATGCGATTGTCGTTAAGCGGATACACAGGTTCGATATCAAAGCCATAAACGTTTGGCACAATGTCGGCCGCAACCTTTAAAAACGCCCCATCTCCATAGCCAACGTCTAATAAGCTTGATGGAACGTGGCCGATTGCCCCCACAACGCCACCGAGACGCAGCGTTGCCATACGCTTTAATTCAGCCTTATCAAAGCGGTTCGTGTAGCGCACGTCTATGTAATTCGTATCGTATTTCAGTGTGCTGGCACGCGATTTTTGTTTGATAACGCCACTAGGCAAAATAGTATATAACTTAAAAAACTCATCAATCATAGGACTCTCCTTTTGTTTTGAATAAACAACAAATCTATGCCAAAGGCGTGCTTTGCAAGAGCCGTGAATATAGATGTGTATCTGTTTAAATATTTGTCGATGATTTATTTTTACTTTCTTTTTGTCAACTTTTATGATATAATAGATTCCTCAATAAAAAAAGGAGCGCTATCTATGGATTTAAAAGAACTGTTCGACAACTTTGAAAAATATCAAAAAAACGAAATCTCGTTTACGCAAATGCGGGCGGCAATCAACCTTGCCTATGGCAACGGTGCATTAAAAGAAACAGACGAAAGCGGCGATACATTTTTGCACAAGCTTGTGCGTGGCGCTAAACCCTCCCCTGAAATAGTCAGTTATCTTCTGACGTGCAATCCAAGATTAGCGGATTTAGAGTCGGATAATTATCCATATGATTCGCCCGCGGTGATTATATCCGAGCGTCTTGACGAAGAGCAAATCCCCGAACACGAGGTTGCATGGCGCTCTACGGCGCGTTTGATTGCGAACCGCACGAAAGATGACAGCATTAAAGCAGAACTGATGAAAAAACTTTCCATTCATGTGGGCAAGCTTTCGGCCGACTCGACATCTTTTGAACATGTTCCAGAAGTACCAAAATTAAACACGCCAACGGTATTTTGCTTTTCAGGTCAAGGCTGTACCGAACCCAGAAAGGCAGAACGCTTTGCGCACCTTGTCATGGACTCGGTCACCCTGATCAACGATGAAAATTGTGCACATAAGTTGCAATGTTATTCGGTATGGTACCCTGGCAATATCGAAGATGTCCAAAAAGATCGCGACTTTTACAAAAATGGCGATGGCGCAGAGCCGTATGATTCGCCTTATCAATACCTTGAACCGTTTGTTGCAAATTACTTCAGACCGCTTTACCAGCATGACGGACAAAAAATGGAAGTCGAAGCAGCATGCAAAAACTTGCGCAACATTAACTTTGTCAGCTACAGCTATGGTGCAGCGGTGGTGCAAATGGTCTCTGAAATTATGAAAACAGATATGGAAAAATATGGTTATGAAGACGAAGAAATCCGCCATATGCAGCAACAAGTCTTTTCACTGACTTTGGGCGGCGATGTGGATTATAACAAAGATTTGAACAACTTTACATCCGTCCATATGGTCAACGCACAAGACAAAGTCGTGCCATTAGCGCTTGCTAATAAAATTGCCGAAAAGCACGGATATTCGGCCGATAATTTCAGAATTACACACCTGCAAAACAGACGCAATAAAACCTATGTTTTGGCCAAAAGCTTGCATTTGACGGATTTTGTTCGCAATGACGGTATGTCGGCGGCTCGTATGGACATCGACACACATAACCCAGAAGTTTACTTTTTTGACAGCGTCCACAGTGAAAACAGATTGTTTAATGCAATGCGCTCAGCGGCTCTTGTCAATGCATTGAACAGCTCTTGCCAATCGGCATCATTGGGTCAGCTTTGCCAATTGCCTGAAAAAATGCTCAAGCAACCGACTTCCTTTAAGTATATTGAGCAAATCGAAGATAAACAGCAAATGTCCTTAAAGATGTACAAAATGTGCCAAAACTTGGATTATGATGACAAGTTAGCTCAGGCTTATATTCACCCCAAAACGGACGTGATGATGACGGTTTTGGCTGCCAAAAATCAACGGTGTTAATAATAACGTTTAACGGGTGCACAAAACTTTTTGCCTGCTTGCGTCATCGAGGCAACATAGCGCCGTAAAATCAATACATCAGGCAGATTAGAGCGTGTGTTTTTTTCGGCCTCAATCGTCATTTTTAATGCCTCTACAGCGGCCTTTGTAGACCACGACAAAACTACTTGCTTCCATTGAGGCAGCTGCTTAAACGAAATAAATGGCGGGACTTTTTTAATGGCCTCATCAGCGCTAAAGCCCTCGGCAATATAGCCCTGCACTCGAATAAGCTGGTTTACCTTGCCCAAAAACGAGCGCAATATAGCCACAACAGTGGTGCCGTCCTGCAAAAGAAGTGTCAGCTTTCTTTGCGCCAGCATTGCTTGTCCCGTCAGAGCGGCCATTAAAAGCTCGTCCATCGAAGCGGGTGCTGAGCCCGCAAAACAAGCTTTTGCATCTTGCAGGGTGATTTGCTTATCCTCATTACCTTTATACAGCATCAGCTTGTCCAATTCGGATAAAGTTGCACCTTTGTCTGCCCCCAATGATTCTTGCAAAAAGCTCAAAGCATCGGCTTGCAAAACATAGCCATTTTGCCGAATGACATCTGTGATTGTCTGGCGCAAGTCCGCCGCTTCTTGCAAATAGCTGGCCAACGCAACGGCGTTTTTTTCATCATTGAATAACGCAACGGTTTTGGATTTTGTATTAAAACTATCTGACGAGACAATCAACACGGGCTTTTGCAAAGCGTCATATTCAAAGTACCACTCAAGTTCACCCACAAAGCTGTCAGGCGGGCTTTTCAGCCATATAATTTTGTTGGCACTGAATAAGGAAACAGAGGCGACTTCATTTCTTAAAACGCCTGCGTCTTCTTTAATTTGCTCGGGCAAGATTGTTTGCACTTCACAATTTTTCTGCTTTGTTTTAATGGCGGCGATTGTCTTTTGCGCAAAATCCATCGAAGCACCAAAGTCCGAGCCAAAAAACAAAAAGCCGAAAACTTTGCTGCCCGCAAAATTCACATTATCCGATAATTGAGACGCTTTAATTTTCATCTTTGGCTATTTCTTCTTGGGTTTGAAAGTAGGCCGCTATGTGGTTGCTGATTTGTCCTGCAATAACATTTAACAAACGTTGCTTTGTTTGTTGCTTGGCGGTCACCGTTGAATAAGGCGTCATTAAGATGTTATAGCTGGCCGTCGAAAACACACTGTTTTGCAGTAAAAGAGCACCAGATTTTTTGTCCTTTAATGCAAAGTTTGCGCGAATCGTCATTGTTGCGCGCGTAGACGTGTTATCGGCTAAAATACCTTGGTCGCTATTGACTTGCTCGGCAACCACCACACTCAAAGTATAAAGCTTCGGCACATCAAAGTTGGACGGATTTAAGTTATCTTTCAACTGTTGCGTCAAAAGTCGTCCCTCATAGTTGGGCACAGGCAAAACTTCAACACGCGCCGTTTGAGCATTACCCTCATCAAAATCTTGATACAACGGACGCCAGCCGCAAGCTGACAAAAACAACAAAAGTGTAATTACTAAGTACTTACGAAACAACAATGTTAATCCCCTTTCTTGGAATAAATATAATTCTCGGCTTGCCTTTTATTTTATTTTGAATTTTATCAAAAGACAAGGCTTGTTTAATAATTTTTTGCTCATCGATTTCTTGAGTAAAAAAGCTCATCACAGATTTGCCATTGATTTCGATGAATAAACGCTGTGGCAGGTGCATTTGCACAAGATCGGCCCAAAAATCAGCCATTTGCAAATGAATGTCGCCACAAACGCGCGTCACAAGGTGTGGCATAAAAGGATAAATAAAAAGCAACAGCTCTTTTGAAAAAGCGTGCTCGGTTTTAATCAGCGTATTGAGCTCAATCAAAGCGGCTTTGAAATCTTTTTTTTGCAACGCCGTCAAAAGCGGGTAATAGGCCGCATTTGGAATATCAACGTTATTCCCCATTTTATGCGTCAGTTGCCAAACTTTATCGGCTTGACGCCAACCCGAAGTAAACAAAACATCGTCATCGATCGAGCATTTAGGATTTAACACCAATGCACAACGCACCGCGTCCGCACCATATGTTTCAACAAGCGGAATATATTGTTCGAACAGGGGAGTATTTTGCTCTGTCAAAATCCCGAGCTTGAGTAGTTTGGGCGTTCCTTGCAACATTGGCGCTCCTGTTAATCGAGCCAGCATATCGGATTGCAGCACATCATCGGCGGCGGGCGCAAAAACAGCTTGCTTCCAACGTTGTTGCATTAAATATTCGGTGTACCTAAAAGCATATCTTTCTATCATAAAAGCTTTATAGCACATTTTTAACGATTTAGAAAGAAAAAAGCGTGTAAAATTAAGCTATGACAAAAAAAGTATACATTATCGCGGGGCCTACCGCTTCGGGCAAATCAGCTCTTGCACTGAAATTGGCCAAACAAGTCGCAGGACAAATCGTTAACGCAGACTCGCTTCAAGTTTATGAAGACGTACCTTTGCTGACTGCGCGACCGACCACAGAGGAAATGCAGGGCATACCGCACCATTTGTACGGCTATTTGGACGCAAAAGCGAATTTAAATGTGGCAGATTGGATTAAATCCGTCCAATCGATTATCGGCTCGATTGACACACCCGTTTTCGTTGGCGGAACTGGTATGTATATTCAAACGCTGATGCAAGGTTTGTCACCGATGCCCGACATTCCTGAGGACATTCGCGCCTCTGTGCGTCAAATGAGCAAGCAAGAGATTTTATCAAAGCTTAAAACGCCCGTGCCATTGACCGATACACAGCGACTGATGCGCGCACTGGAAGTCGAGCTTGCCACGGGAAAAAGCATTTTGTTTTGGCAATCTCAACCTAAAATCCCCGTCCTAACAAACGTTTCATTTAAGAGCATTCTTGTGATGCCTCCGCGCGAGAAATTGTATACACAATGTAATTACAGATTTAACCAGATGATGAGCAGTGGCGCACTCCATCAAGTTATTGATTTATATCATAAAAATCCATCTTGCTCGGGCGGCGTCTTCAAAGCGATTGGCGTAAAAGAGCTGATAGATTTTATTTTAGCGCAAACAACCCTTGACCACGCTATCGAGCTTGCCTGTCAGCATACGCGCAATTATGCCAAGCGCCAAACAACGTGGTTTGCTCATCAATTTAAGCCTGACAGCGTTGTTTCCAACGCACAGACTGTCAACATCAGCGACCTTATTTAACCCCTTTAATCCTACGAGCCGTTTTTACGGGGCGCTTTACGTTGACGTGGCACTGCTTTTAATTCGTCTTCAAACCGAAAACTTGCGTGTGTGCCGTCACAAAACGGCTTATTGGACGATTTACCGCAACGACACAAAGTTTGTCTGTTGCGCACTTCATACGAATTGCCGTTTTCATCAATCACTTTAATTCTGCCTTTGACATAAAGAGGACCGCTGCACTGGATTTGCGGATCTTCAATCACACCAATAGACGGCTTGAAATCTGGCTCGATTAACTGCCCTGTTTGATTGTCTTTCATCATCAAGCGACCTGCGGGGCAATGCATCGCTTCGTGTAAAGCCAGCTTATCTGACAGATTGTCGCCGTTTTGCACCAAGTTCCATACTTGCCCAAAAGCATCACAAAACCGCGCAAACGCACAATAAAGTTCGTTATCCAGTAATGTATAATTCGGTCCTTGGTACTCTTCTGCGCCCTCCAAAATCGGCGTATGCGGCGCTGTTTCTTGCCCGTCAAAGCCTTTCAAATGCGAGCCATCACAATAAGGTTTATTTTTGGATTTGCCACAACGACAAAGCGCGGTCGGATTGTCTTTGGCTTCAAAATGCTGCCCGTCCACATATTCCCACGAATTGCCTTGATCATTTGGCTCGATTATTTCTTCTTTGATTTCGGGCTTACCAAAAACAAGGTAAGGCCCGTCTTTTGTCACTTTGATATAGATTTCTATCGGCGCATCTGTATTGGTGTTGGGCATTTTCTTTCTCCTTTTAACGCACTGTTTTCCAAAAGAAAAATAGACCTATTTCCTTATTTTTTCAATGTCAACAAAAGAATATGCTTGACGCGCGTCCCTGTTTTTGCTATGATTATTCTCAGAGGTTAAAATGTTGCAACAAAGCAAAACAAATACATCTTGGTGGTGGCTGTCCTAAAAGACGGCTGTTTTGGTATGTGAATATTTTAATAAAACAAAAAGTCGTCTATTTCAAAGGGCGACTTTTTTAATAGGCGATTGCTTTAAAACGGAGTAAAAAATGAAAACTTTATTATCTGGTATTAAACCAACGGGAAGACCCCACTTAGGCAATTATTTAGGTATGCTCAAGCCATGTATTGATATGGCAGCCAGCAATGATTACCAATCTTTTTTATTCATCGCGGATTATCACGCGTTGAATTATATTCAAGACGCAAAGCTGATGAAAGATCTGACGTTTGAGGTTGCACTGACTTTCTTGGCTCTTGGCCTTGATCCGAACCATACACACTTTTACCGCCAATCGGATATTCCCGAGATTTTTGAGCTGGCGCAAGTGCTCAACTGCGTTTGCCCTAAAGGCTTTATGAACCGCGCGCACGCTTATAAAGCCGTTGTTGAAAAAAACCGCGCTGAAGGTCGTGAAGAAGATGACGGCGTCAACATGGGACTTTATAACTATCCGATTTTGATGGCGGCGGACATTTTAATGTTCAACGCGGATATCGTGCCTATTGGTCAAGATCAAACGCAACATTTGGAATATACGCGCGATTTGGCTATCAAGTTTAACCACACGTTTGGCAAAACGTTTAAAGTGCCTGAAGCTTATTTAAAGCCGAATGTCGCGATTTTGCCAGGACTTGATGGACGCAAAATGAGCAAAAGCTATGGCAACACTATCCCTCTGTTTGAGCCCGACAACAAAATCAAAAAAATCATTAACTCGATTAAAACGGATTGCAAAGGCGTTGATGAGCCCAAAGAAACAGAGGGCAATTTGATTTATATGATTTATCGCGAGCTTGCTACACCCGAACAAACGGCCGAATTTGCTCAAAAATTTGCGCAAGGCATTTCATATGGGGAAGCTAAGGCTGAGCTTTTTGAAAAGTTCAAAGAGTTCTTTGAAGCACCACGTGCAAAGTATGAAGAGCTGAAAGCGCACCCAGATGTCGTTTATGATATTTTGGCGGACGGCGCAAAAAAAGTACGTCCTTTAGCACAAGAAGGCCTTTCCATTATCCGCAAACGCATCGGTATGGATTAAGCGATTCTGTTGCGTGATTTTTAAAAGAGGTAGCATTACTACCTCTTTTTTTGTTATAGGCTAAAAGCGGCTTTAATAACAAAGCGCACATAAAAGAACGGTACGTTCTTGAGTCCCAACACTTTTTGGGGATGATCCATAAACAAGAATTGCCTCATTTGTCTGATGTGGCGTACTTGACCAAGCACCATAAAAGCCGCTTGCATAATTAGAACATTTGCTTTTTCTTTAAAAGAAAGGTTAATGGTTGCTCAAAAAAATCCACTGGCACATAACAGGTGGATTTTTTTATAAACGTTGGTTGCCAAGATAACTTTTTATTTCTTAATGCAAACCACCTTGTACCGAGTTGTTCGGGAAGCATTACCAACTATATGTGCTTCTCCTCCGCTTTCAGAGAATAGCATAGCCTTGTTATTTTCGTACGCGGTACTCGTCCAAACTGTGCCCAGATAAAGCATTCCACATTGATACACGCCAGAACCATCCCAACTGGGGCACAAATCGTACGCCGATGGTAATTTCAGTCCTTGCGCTTCACACCAAGCGTAAGCGCTCCACCAGTTCATATCGTTGTTACTTTGGCAAAATACGTGCCCATTGTCGCCAGTTCGCAAAGTACCGCCTTCGCACGATTCGGCATGGGCAGAAGCCATTGATAAAATACCCACCGTGATTGCTGCTAAAGTTAATAATTTCGTTTTCATTTTTCTTTCCTTTCATTTTGTTGTGTTTATTTGTTAATATTTACTATGCCTTTTGCTAAAACGCGGAGCGCACGTTTTTGCCCAACAGTCCGCGCGTTTATACGGCGCTAGGTTGTTTTTTTATTTTTTAATTGTTTCATTTCCTTTCATTTGATATTTAAATTATCCACCTTCAAAAAATGATTTTTGTGCCCCGAAACCAATCCAAAAATCATTCTTTGAAATGAAATATTTGAGTTTATAAACATTTGCTTTTTTTAAAAGCTGGAGCAAGAAATTCGCGCGGCGCGCCAGCCGTAGAGCTATTGCCATTAAAAAAAATTGTTTTCATTCTGTCTCCTTTCTTGTTGCTTGTTCAAAATTGCGATGCATTCTTTTCATTCTCCAAAAGAGCCAGCGCGCAAAAATACGCGCGCCCGCGCTGGCTCTTTTATAAGTTTGTGTCTCATCATCTTTCTCCTTCTCCTTTCATTCGTTGTTGCTTTTTTTGGCGGGCAAAGGTTGGCGCGTGGGCGCTTAGGAAAACCTTGCCAGCCTTTATGGAGTGCTTCCAATGCGTTCTATCACAAATCGCTTCCCCCAGAGCCGTCCCACCCCGCGACATATCCGAGGCGGCTCTTGATAAAAAAGTTCTTCATTTCAATCATTTATCTTTTCCTATTGTCCAGTTTAAACGGTCGATTTTTAT
>ERZ1023658.79-NODE-79-length-40692-cov-12.833034_pt1 | contig 40692 bp, 40 predicted proteins | sample MGYA00380339_ERZ1023658 | MGnify/ENA primary metagenome ERZ1023658 (study PRJEB33179, sample SAMN07448981) | human gut metagenome | biome: Human-gut; feature: Human associated habitat; material: Faeces | host: Homo sapiens | place: India: Bhopal | collected... | reverse complement strand
ATAAAAGAAAATTGTTGACAAGCGTCTTTTTATATGAGATAATCCGAGATATGATGAAAACAAATACACAAAACTTATTTGAATTGCTACTATTGGAAAACACGCGGGGTTGACCAAAGGGTTTGCAATTTTGTTTTGATTTGAAAAAGCATCTTCCTTTGGAACGGTGCTTTTTTTATGCTTTTAAAAGGACAAAAAAATGACAGGACATAAAGATTTTGAAACAACAACGATTATCAATGACGTCAGAGAAACTATTTGGAAAGCAGCTGTGGCTAAGTTTATTGCGAACGAATTGAGCATTAAAGAAAGTCAAAGTGCTAAACAATCAGAAGAAATGCGTCAAGAAAATCAACGCATTGTTATGCGTGCAATCGAAAAGGGCGCTGTACCTTATCATATTCCCGAAGAACCAGACAAAGTTTATGAGGCTATGATGAGCTATATGCCACGCCACAACAAAGTATCACACCAGCAACAGGTTTCTTGTGTAATTTCGCGCCAAATTCAAAAAGCTTAAAAAAGTTTTGCACACGTATTTAATTGCTTGATTTTTCGTCTCAAACGTGGTATATATGTATTATAGACGTTGTTTTAAGGAGGCAAAATGTCAATAGTAGATTGTATCGGGCCTTACGAGGTTCTTTCAGACGGAACTATCATCAAAAAGAATAGTGCTAACTGTGTTGATGAAATACCAGAAAATATGGGCATTAAACAGCCCAAAATGCCCGCGATGACGGGCTTTACAATCGACATACCAAAACGAAATAATTTCGGACAGATTGTCGGCTATGAAACAAAAGACGTGGCAGAAGTCGCTTACCAAATGGAATGTGAAAAAGCCGAGCAGCAGCTTAAAGCTCAGCGCGCAGCATACCGCCAACAAGCAAAAGAGCGCCTTGCCCGCATTCGTGCCGCTTATTATAAACAACAAGTTAAAAAAATTTGCCATTCAATCGTGCAAGGAATTTGTGGCGTCTTTTCAAAACAGCGCAATTAAATCGTTGAGACGCGTGTATGTCGTTTTGATAAAAACGATGTTCCTCGACAAACTATGACGTATATTGATTTTGTACATTCATCTCAAGAGGGTTGCGGTGTTTTCTTTGTACTATTGGCATAGCGATACGATTGCCGCCCTCAGAACGTAAAATCGGCAAAGACAAGTGTATAGTTTGTTGCATTTTATTGAGCATAAAGGCATAATAGGCTGCGGTATCAGCACTGACAAAGCGCTTTTCGAGTGCGTTAATATATTCACCATTATCTTGTGCTGAAATGAGCAAAGGACCGTAATTATTACGCAAAAGCTCATAATTTAAAAGCCAACGTGCCACGCGTTTATTGCCGTCTGCAAAAGGTTGAGTCACAACAATGTTATAATGCAAATCCAAAATACTGACTATGTTGGCAGGCTTTTTGTTGTATTCTTTATCCAGCCAAACCATTTTATCGTAAATTTCACCAGGTGCAGGAGGCCGAATGTCTGTTTGCGCCAATCGTACGTTGTGACGTCGATATTCGCCCGCAGTCAACATAATTTGAGAAAGCATTATTTGATGTGTTTTTTTCACAAACTCAGTCGAATAGGGAATATGTAATTCAAGGCTTTCCTTGAAAAACAAGCTCGCTTCTTTATTATTAGCATGCTCTTGAGCAATAATTTTTTGTGTTTGACTGTCAGCAAAACCGAGCCTCTTAATCGTTTGCGGCGTATAGTAGAGCTCTTGAGACAAGTTTTTTATAACCCAGTTGTACAACTTTGCTTTAAGCTGTGACTGAGCAATACCACGATAAAAGCTCTTTATAGATTCAATAAAGAGCATTTTTTTTATGACGTTTTGTGCAGTAGGTGGCATCTTGTATCCTTTTTTAAAAGATTAATATAGCACCATTAACACTTTTTGTCAAGTTTATTCATCTGAAAGAGGAATATCTATGCCCAGCGCGATTTTCAAATCATCGTCTAACATATCCAGCGTCCAAGGTGGATCCCACACAAGTGACACATCGACCACGCCAACGCCTTCGACTCGCGCAACCGCTTGCGCTACCATCGCGGGCATTTCTCCCGCAATCGGGCACATCGGGGAAGTCAGCGTCATTTCGATCGCAACATCGCCATTTTTCGCTATGTCGATTTTGTAGATCAGTCCCAGCGAATATATATCCAACGCAAGCTCGGGATCTTGGACGGTTTTGAGCGCCTCGATAACCATACTTTCGGTCGCTATTGGCAACCCCGCAGGCAACGGTTCACCCAATCTGGCATGAAATTCGGCGGAGGATTCTTGCGCTATATCCAAAGCGGCATTCGGCATTTCAGAGGCTTCTGGGAACACGCCGGATACTGCCTTATCGGAGGCGTTTAAACTTTCTAAGGATTGCTTTGTTGTATCGGTCATTTACGTACACTTCCTAAAATTTTTTCGGCTTTCTTCAGGGCATTTAAGAACTTTGAAATGTCATCGCCGTCATTATACAGACCCAGCGATACACGAATGGACGCCGTCACGCCATATTTTTCTGTTATCGGTTGCGCACAATGGTGTCCCACCCGCACGGCAACATTTTGTTCGGACAAGACCATCGCGACATCTTGCGGATGAATGCCCTTTAAATTAAAGCAAACCAAGCTTTTTTTTGGGGCTAAGTCACCCAACACTTGCACGCGCTTCATCGAATTGAGCGCTTCTTTGAGCAAGTGCATCACTTGATTTTCGTTGTCAATCATCTTGTCATAGCCAATGCTTTTGACATAGTTGAGCGCGCTCATCAAGCCAATCGATTCAATAATTGCGGGCGTACCAGCTTCGAAACGAGCAGGGGTATCAGCAAAAGTCGAGCCTGTCAACTTGACTTGCTTAATCATATCACCACCGCCTTGCCAAGGAGGCAGCGTATTCATAATTTCTGATTTGCCATACAGTACGCCTATTCCTGTCGGGCCGTAAAGCTTGTGCCCTGAAAAAGCATAAAAATCTATATCAGATTTGCGCAAATCAATTGGCGTGTGGACAATGGCTTGACAGCCGTCTATCAACACTTTAGCTCCCGCTTTGTGGGCTTTTTTAACAATCTCGTCAATCGGGTTTAAAAGCCCCAGCACATTTGACATTTGAGTAATTGCAACCAACTTTGTTTTATCCGTCAGCTTGTTTTCAAAATCGTTTAAGTCCAGCTCGCCAGACGGCAGAACATTGACATATTTTAAATTTATGTCGCGCTCGGCAGCAAGCAGTTGCCATGGCACGATATTGGAATGGTGCTCAGCCTCCGAGATTAAAACTTCATCGCCAGCCTTTAAAGTGTGGCCATACGTTTGGGCCACAAGGTTGATCGCCTCTGTTGCACCGCGTACAAAAATAATGTCCTCATAGCGTGCACCCAAAAACTCGGCCACCGTGCGGCGCGCTTTTTCGTACGCCATTGTTGCCATTTCGGATAAATAATAAGAACCGCGATGCACGTTTGCATATTTCTTTTGCGCAAACTCCATCATCGTTTCCAGCACGATTTGCGGTTTTTGCGCCGATGCACCGCTGTCCAAATAAACCAAATCAGGGTATGTTTTAAAAACAGGAAAATCTTGCTTATTCATTTTTCATCAACCATTCATCAATTTTGTTTTCTAAACCACTTGGCAAATCCGCGCACAGGAAGGCTTTAATTAACATATGCTCAGCTTGTTTGCGGCAGATACCACGGCTCTGTAAATAAAATAGTTGCGCTTTGTCCAAATTGCCAACTGTCGAGCCATGATTACACTTCACGTCATCTGCGTAAATCTCTAACTCAGGCGTGCAGGCAATGCTGGCATTGTCCGACAAAAGCAAGCCTTTGTGCGATTGTGAACCTTCGCATTTCTGGCTATCAAATGGAATACGAACCACGCCATAAAAATCTGCCGAGCCATAACCAGAAGCCACACCTTTTATCGTTTGCGTGGAAAAAGTTTTAGGCGTCAGGTGGCGCATTTCGCATCGAATGCGGTTGTTATGATCGGTCGAGGACAAATAAATCACACGAATATCGGCTCGAGCATTTTCGCCCAAAAGCGAAACTTTGATATTCAAATCCTGACCTGTTTGCAAGAAAGTCGCACTATAGGTCGCATCTTGATACACTGCGATTTCCAGTATGCCCGCAACATCGCTGAAGACTTCGGATTTTTTTTCGCCCGCATTGATGAGTTTATTTATAGTCTGCATAACCGTGCTCTTCCAACTTTAACGCTAGCTTTTTATCGCCCATTTCCACGACCTTGCCATTAACAAGAACGTACACCACATCGGGTTCGATTAAGTCCAGCAAACGCTCATAGTGCGTAATGATCATAAATGAGCGATTTTTATCGCGCATTAAATTGACGCCGTCCGCAACCGTTTTGAGCGCGTCTACGTCAAGGCCTGAATCCATTTCATCTAAAATGCAAAGCTCGGGCTCAAGGAACGCCATTTGCAACATTTCCATACGTTTTTTTTCGCCGCCCGAAAAGCCCACATTGACTTGGCGTTTGAGCATTTCATCTGACACGCCGAGCGCTTTTGCACGGACTTTCAAGCGTTTGATGTACGCCACAGGATCCAGCGCAGGCTTTCCTTGGTACTTCATTTTAGCGGCCAGAGCCTGTTTTAAGAATTGCCCATAAGACACGCCTGCAATTTCCACAGGATATTGAAAGCCCAAAAAGATGCCTTCATTTGCGCGTTGATCGGGTGTCATTTGAAGCAAATCTTTGCCTTTTAATTCTGCGCTGCCTGCCGTCACTTCATACACAGGATTGCCTGCAATGACGTTCATCAATGTGCTTTTGCCAGAGCCATTAGGTCCCATAATTGCATAGACTTTGCCAGACTCAATCGTCATCGAAAGACCCTTTAAAATCTCCTTGTCGCTGGTGCGTGCATATAAATCTTTTACTTGTAATAATGCCATTTTCAATCCTTTAATTTTTTATCCAACCGAGCCCTCAAGCGAAAGCCCAATCAAGCGTCCCGCTTCAATTGCAAACTCCATTGGCAAGTGTTGCATCACTTCTTTACAAAAACCATTCACAATCAGCGCAACGGCTTGCTCTTCAGACAATCCACGCTGCATCGCATAAAACAATTGCTCGTCACTGATTTTGCTGGTTGTGGCTTCGTGTTCGATCACCGCGCGCGGGTTTGCTATTTGCTGCACAGGCACAGTGTGCGCCCCGCAAGTCGAACCAATCAGCAAGCTGTCACATTTCGAAAAGTTTCTTGCGCCGTCCGCCTTAGTCGCCATTTTCACAAGCCCGCGATAAGTTTGATTAGAGTGCCCCGCCGAAATGCCTTTTGAAATAATTGTTGAACGTGTATTTTTGCCGATGTGTATCATCTTTGTGCCTGTATCGGCTTGCTGATAATTGTTTGTCAGCGCGACCGAGTAAAACTCACCCACCGAATTGTCGCCCTTTAAAATGCAAGACGGATATTTCCATGTAATGGCCGATCCTGTCTCCACCTGCGTCCACGAAAGCTTAGCATTATTGTGGCACAAACCGCGCTTAGTCACAAAGTTATAAATACCGCCTTTGCCGTTTTTATCGCCAGGATACCAGTTTTGCACAGTCGAGTATTTGACTTCGCCTCTGTCGTGCACGATAATTTCAACAATTGCCGCGTGGAGTTGATTTTCATCGCGTTGAGGCGCGGTACAACCTTCCAAATAACTGACGTAAGCGTCTTCGTCACAAATAATCAGTGTGCGCTCGAACTGTCCCGCATTTTTAGCGTTAATGCGAAAATAGCTCGACAATTCCATCGGGCACTTAACACCTTTTGGAATATACACAAACGAGCCGTCCGAAAAGACCGCGCTGTTAAGCGCCGCAAAAAAGTTATCGGTCGCGGGCACGACAGAGCCCAAGTATTTTTGCACAAGGTGAGGGTGATTTTTAACCGCTTCAGAAATCGAACAAAAAATAATGCCTTTTTCGGCCAGCTTTGCCTTATAGGTTGTTGCAACCGAAACGCTGTCGAAAATCGCATCCACAGCAACAACACCAGCCAGAACTTTTTGTTCATTAAGCGGAATGCCCAGCTTTTCATAGGTTTGCAAAATCTTTGGATCAACCTCGCTTAAGTCCTTTGGCGCATCTGCCGCTTTTTTCGGCGCAGCGTAATAGTAAAGATTTTGATAGTCAATCGGCTCATAATGGAGCTTCGCCCAGTGTGGCTCGTCCATTTGTTGCCATTTACGAAACGCTTGCAAACGAAAATCCATCAGCCATTGAGGCTCTTGTTTTTTCGCACTGATAAAACGTATAATGTCCTCGCTCAGGCCTTTGGGTGCTGTTTCCGATTCGATATCTGTTTCAAAGCCATACTTATATTTGTCGTCCAAAGACTGTACGAAGGCTAAAGTTTCCTGTTTTACCATTTTAAATCCTTTATAATTTAAGTATAAATTGCACTAAAAACAAAAAAAAGTCAATATTTTCATTAAAATTAGTTGCGTCATTTATTTTTATTCGTTAAGATAGGGTCTATTAGAAAAATAAAAATGGGGTAAAAAATGGAAACTTGTACTGAAGTTTGGGTTTTTGCAACAGTTTGCGCGACTGTTGCATGTTTGTTTATTTTCCTTTATGTCGGTTTGCGGTTGCGTCACAACCGAATCTGTAAAAACTTGCAAAGCGCAAGCGAATCGTTCGCTAAGCAAAGCAAGGAGTTAGAAGAGCTGAAAAAACAAAAAAATGATTTGTGCGATGACTTTTCTGATGAAACAGCCAAAAGTATTATTGTGGCTTTTGACCAAAAGGGCGTCATTACGTATGTCAACGATTATGCAATGGAGTTTTTCGGCTATACAAAGGACGAGATGGTTGGCCATCTTGTGTTAGGTACGATTGCACCTCAACCCAAAAAGCGCCTCAGCTCTCAGCCTACTTTGATCGAGCGCATTTTAATCAACCCGCAACTTTATGTCGATGTTGAAACAAAGAATATGAAAAAAGACGGCACAATTGTTTGGGTTTCGTGGACGAATCGCGTGGTTTATGATGAAGATAACAAACCCGTTGAAATCCGCTCTGTCGGCTTTGACATTACGCGCCGCAAGCAATTAGAAGAAAAGCTTAAATACTTAACATCGATTGATCCGCTGACGGGGGTGTTGAACCGCTCGGCTTTCTTGGAATACGGTGAAAAAGAATTAAAACGTGCTATTCGCTATAACCGCACATTGTCGTTGTTGATCTTAAAGTTGGATCACTTCCGCGTTTTAGGTCAAGAGTTCGGCTACAGCTTTGGCGATGAAGCGTTGCAAAAAACGGTTAAGATTTGTAAAGAGTCTATTCGTGATTCAGACTACTTAGGGCGAATCGGCGATGTCGAGTTTGCGATTTTGTTGCCCGAAACACCGTTTGAAAACGTGCCGTTCTTAATCGAGCGTTTACGTCTTAAGATTCAAGAGCAAAACTTGAAAACAGAAATAGGCAATGCGTTTATTACAACGGCGTTTGGTGTGGCTGCAAAACAAGACGATAAAGATTCGATTGACGCAATGTTAGTGCGTGCCAATCAAGATTTAAAGGCTCATTCTCAGCACAAAAAAACAAAGGAATAAAAAATGTCTGACAGTGTGATTCACTTGGCTAATGATTTTATCGAAATAGGCGTTTTGCCCGAATGTGGAGCTGCGCTGACGTACTTTCGCACAAAGGGCGAAAAGCTCTTTGACGTAATGCGTTCGGCCTCCGCTACGGCCGTGGCAAAGCGGGACCCGCTCGGGATGGCAATGTTTTTGATGTTGCCTTATACGCATCGAATCAAGGACGGTGAGTTTACCTATTGGGGAATCAAGCGCTCGGTGCCCGCGAATCACCCTATGTTTGCCGAACCGATTCATGGTGACGGCTGGCGCACAGCGTGGAAGGTGCTAGAAAAATCGGCGACTTCGGTAAAGCTTGCCATGTCACACACCAAAGAAAAAGACAAAGGCTTTCCATTTTCGTATGATGCTTGTGTGGTTTATACTTTAAAAGATAAGTCGCTGGATATCGAACTGTCGATTAAAAACAATGGCATTATGCCGATGCCGTGTGGCTTTGGGATTCACCCATATTTCAACCGCACGCCAAATGTCACATTAAGATTTAATTCCAAAAATGTTTGGTATCACGAAAATGATCCGATTGATAAGCCTTATCATACGCCACAAGAGTGGTCGTTTGTAAAACCTCGAGAACTTTCCGCTTCTGTCTTTGACACATGCTTTGGTGGCTTTGACGGCAATGCGATGGTCAGATGGCCAAAGTTTGGTATGCAGCTAGACATTAAGACAGATGAACATTTCTCGCATCTTGTCCTATATGCTCCTTACAGAAAAAACTTTTTCTGCCTTGAACCAACATCAATGGCGTGCAATGCGTTTAACCTTGCCTCGCGCGGTGTTGTCGGAACGGGCATTCAAAGTATTGGGGGCGCCGAAACGATTACGGGACAAATGACGTTAACAGTCAGCGGGATATAAGACGAGGCAACAATGAAAAAAAGATTACCATTTACAAAAATCATTGCGACATTAGGGCCTGCAACATCTTCAGCACATCGCATTGAAGAGTTGGTACATGCAGGCGCTAACCTCTTTCGTTTGAACTTCAGTCACGGCGATAAGCAAGGCCATGCGCAAAACGTACAATATATTCGTGCAGCCGAAAAGCACTTTGGAATGCCTATCGGCATTATTTGCGATATGCAAGGACCTAAATTGCGCGTAGGACGCTTTGAAAAAGGCTCGATTGTGCTCAAGTCGGGCGATTACTTCCGCCTTGATATGGATAAAACGCTCGGCAATGAAAAGCGCGTAGAATTGCCGCACAAAGAGATTTTTGCCGTTTTGGAAAAAGGAACATATCTGCTTTTAAATGACGGCTTGATTCGCTTGGAAGTTCTCGATTGTGGCAAAGATTTTGCCAACACGCGCGTGATTACGGGCGGCGTTTTGTCTGACCACAAAGGCGTTAATGTTCCGAATGTGACGCTGCCTATCTCAGCACTGACAAAAAAGGATTTAGTTGATTTGGATACGGCGCTTGAGCTGGGCGCAGACTGGATCGCTTTGTCGTTCGTACAGCGTCCAGAAGACTTAAAACACGCGCGCAAAATCATCAAAGACAGAGCCGCAATTATTACCAAAGTTGAAAAGCCTGCAGCACTTCAAAATATTGATGAAATCATTGATTTGTCGGACGCGATTATGGTGGCGCGTGGCGATTTGGGCGTTGAATGCCCAATTGAAGATTTGCCATCGCTTCAAAAAAGCATTGTGCAAAAATGCCGCGCTAAAGGTAAACCCGTTATCATCGCAACCCAAATGTTGGAAAGTATGATTCATAATCCAACTCCAACAAGAGCGGAAGTTTCCGATGTTGCTACGGCCGTTTATGACGGTGTTGATTGCGTGATGCTTTCGGGCGAAACAGCGGTTGGGGAGTACCCCGTTATGGCGGTATCGATGATGCGCAAAGTCATTTTGCACACAGAAGAAGATGCTTTTTATAAAAAGTCTATGGACGTCATTTCGTTGCCCGCCGACCATTTAGTCGCTTCAGCAATTACATCGGCTGTACCGACTATGGCCAAAGTTTTGGAAAATGCGGCGTGTGTTGTGACTTATTCGCTGTCTGGCGCAACAGCTTTGCGTGTTGCTCGTCAAAGAACCACGATTCCGACTTTGAACCTGACCTGCTCGGACGAGGTGATGCGCAAGCTGACCCTTGCGTGGGGCGTGTATTCCGTGAAAACAGAGTTGCTATCCGAGCTCAATCAAGTCATTCCTGTGGCGCGCCAAACGGCAGCCGAAAAAGGCTTGGCTCACAAAGGTGATGCATTGATTATCACGGCTGGTATGCCAATTGCTGAAAAGGGCAATACGAACGTTTTGCATATCGCTTTGGTTTAACATCTGGCTATTGATAATAAATGCATAAAAATGTGTGTTGCTAAACTTTTTGTTAATAAATCAATCCTATGATGAGCAAATGTTATTCAAAGGGAGCAACTATGTTTAAAGAAAATTTATTAAAAATGGAAGATGTCGGCGGCGTGTTTAAAGCGCCTGCAATGACGGATGAGCAATTTGAAAAAGTTTCACAAGATTTGAAAGGATTAGGGGTGGAATTGCCCGATGAATATGCCGAATTATTGTTTACCTCTGACGGCGTATTTTGGGGTGGTATGGAGTTTTTTGGGGCCGGCACACACACTGATAAGCGCCGCGGATTAAACATTACGGATTTATATTCTCAAAACCGTATTTTCCAAGCGCTCAATCCCGACAAAAAAGGATGCGTTATTTTGGGGCATTCCGATGATGAGAACTTCATTTATAACCCAGCGCGCAAAAAGTTCCAAATCATTGACGAGTTTGAAGGCTCTTTAATTAAAGCTTTTGGCTCGTTTGAAGATATGTTCGATTATGTCGTTTCGGAACAAATCGAGCTTGTTGAAAACTATGTTGCCTTTAACGAGGATGAAATTAAAGACGATTCTACGGATATCGATTTTTAAAGAATAAATAAAATGCGTGTTGATATTTTCAATTTTGATCTGCCTGCCGACAGAATAGCAAACGAACCAGCCAGTCCGCGTGACAGCGCGCGCTTGTTGCATATTACGCAAACGGGACTTGAGGATAAAATCATCCGTGATTTGCCGTCTTTGCTGAAAAAAGGCGATGTGTTGGTTTTTAACGATACAAAAGTTATTCCTGCCCGCATTTACGGCAAGCGTGGCGAGGCCAGCATCGAGGCGACCTTGCTCAAGCAAATTGATTTATCGACATGGAAATGCTTGATTAAAAATGCGCGCCGCTTGAAAATCGGCGACAATGTTGTGTTCGGCGGTGATTTTAGCGCGCAAGTACTTGCCAAAGACGCGGACGGCCCTGTGACATTGCAATTTAACAAAAGCGGCCCAGATTTATTTGCTGCCTTGCATGTGCACGGCATTATGCCTTTACCGCCTTATATCAAGCGCGGGAAAAGCGGCGAGGAAACCGACAAAGCCAATTATCAGACGGTTTATGCAAAACACGAAGGTGCTGTTGCAGCACCGACTGCGGGCTTGCATTTTACCAAAGAGCTGATGCAACAAATCAAACAAAAGGGCGTTCAAGAGGAGTTTTTAACGCTGCATGTCGGTGGCGGAACGTTTTTACCTGTCAAAGTTGCGGATACAAAAGATCATAAAATGCACGCCGAATACGGCATTATTACAAAACAAGTAGCAGACCGATTGAACCAAGCTAAACGCGAGGGCAGACGCATTATCGCGGTCGGCACAACAGCAATGCGCTTGCTTGAAAGTGCAACCGATGAGCAGGGCGTTATTCACCCATTTTCTGAAGAAACATCGATATTTATCACACCTGGTTATCGCTTTCGTTTCGTTGATGTTTTGTTTACAAACTTTCATTTGCCACAAAGCACATTGTTTATGTTGGTATGCGCGTTTGCGGGTACGGACGTGATGAAAAAAGCTTATCAACACGCCATAGACGCGTATTACCGCTTTTTCTCTTATGGTGATGCGTGCTTTATCGAAAAGAAACAAGATTAAGATAGCTCAAGCAGCGTGATTTCGGGGTACGTGCCCAACCTGACAGGCAAGCCTCCCCAAAGTCCCGTCCCTTGACTGACGTATAAAAACTGATTGCCTTTGCGGTACAGGCCTTTTAAATACCCCGCATTTGCGCGCTTTGTAGGCCACGACAGCGGAAAGAAAAATTGTCCGCCGTGCGTGTGGCCTGACAGCTGCAAAAAGATATTGTGATGTATAGCTTTGTCAAACACTTCAGGATAGTGCGACAATAAAAGACGCCGCGCCGTCACAGGCACTCGAGCAAATGTTTGCGCTAAATCGGGAGCAGGAGCACCCACTGCGTCAGCATATGGAACACCTACACCCCCAATAGCAAGCCCCGAGAATAAAACAGCATTGTTTTCCAACAACTTTAATCCAAGTTTTTCAAATGCTTGTCGCCACTTGTTCAAGCCGTAATAATACTCATGATTGCCCCACACAAAATAAGCAGGGGCTTTGATTTGACTCAAAGGCATCAGCTCGTCCATCAAAGTTGCGGGCACACCATCAATTAAATCACCCGTAATCAGCACAACATCGGGCGCAAGAGCATTTGTCTTTTGCACCACATCAGCCAGCCACCGCTTGCCAAAGCCAGAGCCGATATGCAAATCGCTCAGCTGGACTATTTTAACGGGCTTATCAAGCCCAGCCTTTAGCTTTAAACGGCAAATGCTGGGCGCTCGCGTCCCCAAAAAAGTGCTGAGCGCAACCAAAGCACCCGCCGCAACAAACAACCAAACAGGCGCGAAAAACAAGCCAAATAACGCCCCAATTAAGGCCAGTATTGTTAAAAATAATAAGAAAACAACAAATGTAAAAATAAGTCCAATGGTGCGCATAAAAGTTTCTCTTTCTTTTTGAAAGAATAATAGAAAAAAGTTTTGCTTTTTACAAGCTTTTCTTTGACATTTTTCAAAAAATCAACTATAAAAGAGCGCATTATGATAGATTTAAATGACATTACTATCCGCATTTGTGGTAAAACTTTGCTGGAGCACGCCAGCGCACATATCCCTGACAACAAAAAAGTTGGCCTTGTCGGCTTTAATGGTTGCGGCAAATCCACGTTGTTTAAAGCAATCCAAAACGAAATATCACTCGAGGACGGACAAATCAGCTATCCGACATCGTCTAGGCTGGCCTTTATGGCGCAGGAAATTGCGGACACTTCCGTTGGCATTTTGCCGTTTATTTTATCCAAAGATACCGAGAGGGAAGCGCTTTTAAAGGCGCTTGAAACAGCCCCCGATATTGAATTACCCGCCATTTATGAACGCCTTAGCGCAATTAAGGCCGATTCGGCCAATGCTCGAGCTTGCCAAATCTTAAAAGGTTTGGGATTTAAAGACAGCGACTTTTACCGTCCTTTGTCCGAGTTTTCGGGCGGTTGGCGTATGCGGGTCGCGCTGGCAGGAACGTTGTTTCAACCCTCCGATATTTTACTGCTGGACGAGCCCACCAACCACTTGGATTTGGAAAGCTCGATGTGGCTGCTGAGCTTTTTACAAAAATATCGCGGATCGCTTTTACTGATTTCTCATGACCGCAACTTTTTAAACAATCTGTGCAATATGATTGTGCATTTCGAATGCAAAAAACTCAATACTTATAACGGCAACTATGATACGTATTTGCGCACGCGCGCCGAGCAACAGAATCTGCAGCAAAAAATGTTGGAAAAGCAAGAAAACGTACGCAAGCATTTGCAATCTTTTGTCGACCGTTTCCGCTATAAGGCCACAAAGGCAAAACAGGCGCAAAGCCGCTTAAAGATGTTGGAGCGCTTGTCAATGCAAGTCGTTGATTATGAAACAGCTTTTACGCATTTTTCGTTTCCAGAACCAGACGAGCTTGTCTCACCAATTATTAAAATGGAAAATGGCTCTACGGGTTATGAGCAGGGCAAAGAAATTCTTTCAAAGCTCAACTTGCAAATCGATAAAGACGACCGCATTGCATTGCTCGGAGCAAACGGAAATGGTAAGTCTACGCTGGCAAAATTGCTGGATGGCAAATTGCCTTTGTTTACGGGCGAAATGACGGCGTCAAAAAAGCTGAAAATAGGCTATTTTGCGCAACACCAAACAGAGCTTTTGCCATTTGGGCAAACACCTGTGATGTATATCGGCTCTTTAATAAAAGGCGCAAACGAGACAAAAATCCGAACTCACTTAGCACGTTTTGGTCTGGAAGGGCAAAAAGCGCTCACGCAAATTGATAAGCTTTCGGGCGGCGAAAAAGCGCGGCTTTTATTTGCTGGCATTACGTGCGATCGGCCGAACTTGCTGATTTTGGACGAGCCAACAAACCACCTTGATATCGAGGCAAGAGACGGGCTTGTTGAAGCGCTGAACACTTATGCGGGTGCCGTGATTTTAATTACGCACGATATGCATTTAATCGAAACGGTGGCCGACCGCTTGTGGTTGGTTGCAAACGGCACGTGCAAACCGTTTGATGAAGACATTGATGCGTATAAAAAGCTGGTTTTATCGGCGACTAAAACGCCTGCCTCTGAGGAAGCCAAAGAAAAAGCTCCTGTGCTCAGTCCCAAAGAAAAGCGCCAAATGCAAGCCGCTAAGCATGCAGCCTTGCGCCCCATTCGAGACGAAATCAAGCGCATAGAAGAGTTTTTAAGTAAAGCCAACAGGCGTATTGCCGATATCGAAAACCTGTTTACAGGCCAGCTTTTGCCTGCTCAAATGGTCGACTTACAAAAGGAATTAGCCGAGCTGAACAAGCAAGTTGAACAAAATGAAAATCGCTGGCTTGAGTTGAATGAAAAGCTGGAAGAATAGGGATTCTTACTTTAAATACAAAATGTTGTAAAAAAACGCTTGCATTTAATTTAAAAGCGTGCTAAAAATTATCCGTTTAAAAAAAGCATACCTGTATGCGCTTAAAACTATGGTTTTCCAGCATACAGTTGTGGCTTTGATGTTTAATTTAAAGAAAGGATAAATACATCCATGACAAAATGGGTTTACACGTTTGGCGACGGACAAGCTGAAGGTCGCGCAGATATGAGAAACTTGTTGGGTGGTAAAGGCGCTAACTTGGCAGAAATGGCAAGCATTGGTGTTCCTGTTCCTCCAGGTTTCACGATTACTACAGAAGTTTGTACATATTATTATGAAAACAACCACACATACCCAGCAGAATTGAAGCCAGCTGTTGAAGCTGCTTTGGCTGGTATCGAAGCAAAAATGGGCAAAAAATTTGGCGATGCTGAAAATCCATTGTTGTTCTCTGTTCGTTCGGGCGCTCGCGTTTCTATGCCTGGTATGATGGATACAGTCTTGAACCTCGGTTTGAATGACGAAACTGTTAAAGGTTTGGCAAAAGTTTCTGGCAACGAAAGATTTGCTTACGACTCCTACCGCCGTTTCATTCAAATGTATGCTGACGTTGTGATGGGTGTGGACAGCCACAAATTCGAACACGTTTTGGATCGCGTTCGCGAAGAAAACGGCTACAAGTTCGATAACGAAATGACTGTTGAACAATTGAAAGACGTTATCGCAGAATTCAAAAAAATCTGTGAAGACGAAGGCAAACCTTTGCCACAAAACCCTCAAGATCAATTGTGGGGCGGTATCGGCGCTGTGTTCGGTTCTTGGATGGTCGACCGTGCTATTTACTATCGTAAGCTAAACAACATTCCAGGCGACTGGGGTACAGCTGTGAACGTCCAAACAATGGTGTTCGGCAACTCGGGTGACAACTCGGCAACTGGTGTTTGCTTCTCTCGTGACCCTGCAACTGGTGAAAACTATTTCTATGGTGAGTATTTGAAAAATGCTCAAGGCGAAGACGTTGTGGCTGGTATTCGTACACCTCAACCAATGACTCGTTTAGTCAAAGAACGCCGCGGCATCGATTTGCCATGTATGGAAGACGAATTCCCTGAATTATTCAAACAATTGTCTGACATTCGTGCAAAATTGGAAGCACACTACAAAGATATGCAAGACATGGAATTCACTATCCAAGACGGCAAATTGTGGATGTTGCAAACACGTAATGGTAAGCGCACAGGCCCAGCTGCTTTGAAAATCGCGGTTGATATGGTTCGTGAAGGCTTGTTGACAAAGAAAGAAGCTGTTTTGCGCGTAGAACCTGCACAATTGGATCAATTGTTGCACCCAATGTTCGACAAATCCGCAAAGCGTGAAGTCATTGCAACTGGCTTGCCAGCATCTCCAGGTGCTGCGGTTGGTCAAATCGTCTTTAACGCAAAAGACGCTGAAACAGTTGCGGCAACAGGCAAAAAGGTCGTTTTGGTTCGTGTTGAAACATCTCCAGAAGACATTGCCGGTATGCATGTTTCTCAAGGTATTTTGACAGCTCGTGGTGGTATGACATCTCACGCGGCCGTTGTGGCTCGTGGTATGGGTCGTCCTTGCGTGTCTGGCGTTGCTGAATTGCGCATTGACTATGAAGGCAAGTTCTTGAAAGTTGGCGATGTCATCATGAAAGAAGGCGATATGATCTCCCTCGATGGTACGACAGGTCAAGTGATGAAGGGTGCTTTGCCTTTGGTTGTTCCAGAAATGGTCGGCGACTTTGGCGAATTCATGGGTTGGGTTGATGAAATCCGCACAGTGAAAGTTCGTGCAAATGCTGAAACTCCATTGGATGCTCAAACAGCTCGTAAGTTCGGTGCTCAAGGTATTGGTTTGTGCCGTACAGAACACATGTTCTTCGACCCAGGTCGAATCAACCACATGCGTGAAATGATTTTGTCTAAAGATGAAGCTTCTCGTCGTAATGCTTTGGCAAAATTGTTGCCATACCAACGTGATGACTTTGCGAAGTTGTTCGAAATTATGGAAGGCTTGCCTGTGACAATTCGTTTATTGGATCCACCTTTGCACGAATTCTTGCCACAAAAGAAAGAAGACCAAGTTAAGATTGCTCAAGAATTGGGTGTGACAGTTGAAGAAATTCAAGCTCGTACAGCTCAATTGCACGAAGCGAACCCAATGCTCGGTTTGCGTGGTTGCCGTTTGGCTGTTGTATTCCCAGAAATCTGTGAAATGCAAACACGCGCGATCATTGAAGCTGCTTTGATCGTTGCAGACAAAGGCCTCAAGGTCATTCCAGAAATTGAAGTTCCTTTGATCTCCTCCAAGAAAGAATTGGAAATCTGCAAGAAGATTATTGACGAAACAGCGGAAAAAGTCTTTGCTGAAAAAGGCAAAAAGATTGAATACTTTGTTGGTACAATGATTGAATTGCCTCGTGCCGCTTTGTTGGCTGATGAAATCGCAACAATCGCAGACTTCTTTGAATTCGGTACAAACGACTTGACTCAAACAACTTTGGGTATGAGCCGTGATGATGCTGGCTCATTCTTGCCAACATACGTTGCAAAAGGCATTTACGAACGCGATCCGTTCCAATCTTTGGACGCTCAAGGCGTTGGTAAGTTGATTGCAATGGCTTGCAAAGACGGTCGTTCGACAAATCCAAACTTATACTTATCGATTTGCGGTGAGCACGGTGGCGATCCGAAGTCCATTGAATTCTTGAATGAATACTTGGACGGCGTATCTTGCTCTCCATATCGTGTTCCTATTGCACGTTTGGCTGCTGCTCAAGCTGCTGCAAAAGCAAGCAAGTAATTCTTTTTAAAGGATATGAAAAGCTCCTCTGCCTTGACGGGCAGGGGAGTTTTTTTGTGCTTTTTTTGGGCTCTGAGACCGAGCAGGGCGGCGCTATTTTTCCCAAAATTGTTTTGACGTTTGCTGATAATAAAGCGACAATAAATATATAAAAGTATGCAGACTAAATCGTAAAAAGAGAGAGAAATATGGGACTGAAGAATAAATTAACGAGCATTTCAATGGCGCGGCTTACCGCGGGAGCGACTTTGTTGGGTGGCGAAAAAGCAGATGCTGAGAAAAAGCCAGAACCTGAGCAAACGATAACGCAAAAAACTCAAAAGACAAGACCTATTGATATACTGCGAGAAACTGTTGATCTCCAAGCTCTAGCACGTCAATATAATGCTCAACACGATAGTTATTATGATGAAACCTTTCTCTTTGTCTTATCAAACAGCGTGCAGAAAAATGAGCCTTCATTTGAATTTGATGGCATCACATATCAAACAAAAACTGCGATGCAAGAAAATATTGCTTAAAAATTACAAAAACCCGCAACATATGGAACACGATGCGCACAGTGTTGTCCAACCAACTTTAATGGATTATGCCTCTGGTAAAATCGAAACGATTGATGAAATTTACTATGCAAAAATCGGACGAAAATGGCGTTAATGTCGCGAATTTAGCCAAAGTTAAGCAAGGTCAAAAATCTTAAATCCGCATTTTAATGGCTTATATAATTTATTATTGGCATCAAATTAAACTTAAGTTTGGTGCTTTTTATCAGAAAACATAATTAATAGCTTTCCAATACCAAGCAGGGGGAGAGGGAATTTTGCATAGTTGCTCTTATCTCTAAGCACGCTAAAATTCGTGCATTCCACGGAACACCGCACGATGGGTCAGTTTTACCGATGTTGAGCATAATACAGATTTAATAAAAGGAGGGCTTTTGATAAACTTTAGCGGACGCTTTGTTTCGTTTTATTGTGAGATGCGGCAGCTAAATAACAGGAACGACATTCATAAAGTGAAATCTGTGAAAAAATCAAATTAGCAAACGTCCAAGTCTGGAGACTGATAACAAATTGCGAAACGCTCTGTCAGTTTTCGTACCATCTATAAGAGGAGGGCTTTCGGAAAAAAGTTGGACATTTTTCGTGTTCCTGTACCAGAGCTTCACAAAATAGCAAAACTGTGCCCGTTAAATAAAAAGCATTAACCGCATCTCAATGCCACTAAAACTCAGCAAAGAAATCTGTCTTTGCGGCAAAAGCGTTTACGGCGCGATATAGGAAATCTATAGGCGATATTTTGTCCCAGATTAGCGATGCAGCCGAGCCGATTTTCCAACATTAAATGAGGCTTTTTATTCTCAATAAAGTTTTCCACACACGGCAACAAACTTACTCACAAAGTTATCCACAGGGGATTGATTTGTCATTATAACACATTGAAAACAAAAGAAAAGTTATACATACCGCCCCTCTTTTTCTCTCATACAATTGTCGCATAATTTATATTATGTATAGTAAAGGAGTAAAAAATTATGAAAAGACAAATGTTTAAAACTTTATTTGAAAATCAAGCTCAAGTCATTCACCGCTGGAAACTTGCGTATGAGCGTTAAGAAAAGTTGCTGCGCCGTGCGTTATTGGTGATTAAACCCAGTGAAGATAAAGAGCTTATGGCCGACATTTTGGCCGAAATTAACAACGATACAATTTGAAGGAGGCGATGTGGAATGCGTAGAATGAGAGTTAAGGGTCGCCGTTTGCGTAGAATTATTCGCAAAGGCCGCAGAAATTCGTTCAATTAACCGTAAAATGCGTGGAGGTATTCGTTTATGAAATGTCCCTATCCTACTTTGGTAAAAACGAAGTTTGGTACAATTCAACAAGTCCGTTGTGGACAGTGTACTGCCTGTCGGAGAAAAATGGGGGCCAACAGATAGACGTCAATAAAAAAGTAGACCTCTATAAAAAATGGCGCTTAAAACTTTTGTAGCAATACGCAAAATAATGGATTATTTTTCAATCGCGGCGGCAAAATCCGCACCACGCTCTTCAAAGCTTTTATAAGCGTGATAGCTGGGCGCAGCAGGCGACAACAACACAACATCACCTTGAACGGCGGCGGCTTGTGCAGTGCGCACTGCATCCGAAACGGAGTCAGTTTCAATAAACGAAATGCCCTCTTCTTTGGTTTTTTTAGCCACTCTTTTCCCCGTCACAGGCATTGTAATCAACGTCACTAAATCCAATGCATTTTGGCGTATATAGTCCAGCAAAATGGAATAGTCTTGTTGACGATCATAACCGCCTACGAGCAAATAAATATGATGCGCGCAAGCTTCAAAGGCTCTTAAAGCAGCCAAAGCTGTTTCAGGCGTTGTTGAAATGCTGTCATCCACATATTGCACCCCTTGAACATTTGCCACGGTTTGTAAGCGATGAGGCAGAGCTTCAAAGGTTGCAATATCTTTTTCAATGCCGTCCAAATCAATCCCGAGCGCTTTGAGCACCGTCAGCACGGCACAGATATTTTCAAAATTATGTTCACCTTTCAGGTTTGTTATGCAAGCCGTTTTAAACAAAGGCTTACTGCCATCCATAACAAATCCGTCCGACAAATGAATAGCATTTGGCGCGTTAAAATATAATAAGTCGGCCATATCTTTTGTCCGTACCAACGTTTCCGTGTTTTGCCAGTTAATAACCGCTTTTTGCCCCGCATGACGAACGCGCAATAAGTTGAGCTTATCTTCATAATACCGCTCGTGCGTTTTGTGCCAATCGATGTGCTCTGGATACAAGTTTGTCACAACCGCAATATCAAATGGATAGCGTAAATCTGCACACTGATAGCTGGAAAGCTCGGCAACAAAATAGTCATAAGTATCGCCAATCATCTGGACTAGAGGCTTGCCAATATTGCCGCCATAGCCAACATTAAATCCTTTATTTTTCAACAAGTAATACAATAATGATGAAGTAGTACTTTTACCTTTTGTGCCTGTCACAGCAATCGTTTTCATTGTCTTTGGGCGCATCGCCATAAACAAGTTTGTCGCCGAAAACTCCATAACGCCTGCTTGCATCGCGCGTTGCAAGCACGGTGTGTAAAGACTGATTCCAGGGCTTTTAAACACAACATCATAGCCCGTAAAATCAACGTCTTTGCCCTCTATCACAGGCACATCACGCCCCTGTGATGCAAAGTATGAACAAAGTGCTTTGCCTTCACGGCCGTTGCCCCAAATGACTATTTTTTTATCTTCAAACATTTTATAAACCTTTGCTCGATAAGCGGGCTGTCCGAGGGGGAAAACACCTGTCGCATCAAAGTTTCCTCTTGCGATAAATCTATAGATTTTATCATTTTTTTGACAATAAAATCGTCTTTCCATTCGGGCTTTTGCGAAAGCTTGATTAAGCTTAAGCGGCACTCGGACAGCGTGCCGACACACTCGAATGGCTTAAAGCCCGCCAACCCAAATAATTCCAAATACCCCTGCTCTTGCGCCGGGTCATTCAATGGATTACAGCCAAAAATATCAATTAACTTGTTTCGCTCGATAAACGGTGCTAGAATTAAAAATACAAAACGGCATTTATCGCACGCGCCACACCAACGCTCAAGGCGCTTTTGCGTATCAATATGAAAAGCATGATTACAACTTGTAAACACATCAAAATAATCTGCACAATATTCGGCGAACAAGGCGGCAATTTGCATTTCCGAAAAAGGCCTCAAAAGCGAAAAATACCGAAACTGCGGCGTAATTGATTGCGTTAAGCGGTAAAAGCTTTGTTCGAATTGTGATGACTTGCTCCATTGGTGGTTGACGTGGTTAAAGTTGCCCTCGTCCGCGCTTTTTTCACAACTCATCACAACAAAACGCTTGTCGTAAATCACGCTTGCTGCCCACAAAATAAAAGCTAAAATCCCAGTAATAGGCACGTGTCCATTCAAAAAATGGGCGTTGTTTTGCAACAATACTTGGCTGATTTGGCGCAAGATTACCATCTGTGGCAGGTGCGCAACCTTTTTGCAATCCTCAATCGGGCGTGCAGAGTTAATGGAAACCAGCGTCAAGGGCATACCCGCCAAACGCAAAAGCTCGGTTGTCACAGAGCTGTCCTTGCCGCCTCCCACAGGCACAAACGCCGCGTCAGCAAGGTCGAGCGCAAAAGGCTTTTCTTGCGCTTTATCCGAATATGGAAAATCAAATGAAAGTGTTAAGTTATTTTGATAAGCGAACTGCCCCAAACCATAAAAATAAAAATCGTTAAAAAATGCGGCTTCAGGCTTTGAAAGTGCACGCGTGTTGATTTGAATATCGGCACCAGCAAAGGCTTTGTAATAGCTGATTCCCGCCGCTATGTGCGCCAAATGGAAAATGGCGTCCAACGCTTGCAAAGTCATATCGGACAAATGCAATGGAGCATTTGGAAAAGTAATCGTTTCAACAAAATGATACGCCTCTTTTTGATAGTGCAAAGCCAATATGCCTGTCTGAGGATCAAAGTCGTATTTATCAAAAATAAAAATGTTGCTCATTTGCTTTCTTTTTTTGTTGATGTTTGGCTCAATATATCTTATATTATGTTGTATTGCAAGTTTTAAATGAAGGGAGTAGATAATGTTTTTCAAAAAAGTCAAAAAAGCACGCTCTGTCAAAGCGGTGTTTTGGATTGCTGCATTTTTGTTGTTGTTTTTGTTCATCATCATTTTGCCGATCTACAAAAACGCGACAATGACGCCTAGTCAGCATTTTGAAGAAGGAATGCTCGCGCTTCAAAACGCGGAATATGGGCAAGCACGTACTCACCTTTTAAGGGCTGCCCAATCGAAAAATGCACAAGCTTATTATACGCTGGGCAAATTGGAAATTGAAGGCCACAACGAATTTAACAAGCCTAACGCTTTGCAAGGCGCTATTTATTTTGAACGAGCCGCCGAGTTGGGGCACGCCTTATCGCAATACCAAATTGCGCTGATGTACGACCGTGGCGAAGGCGTTGCACAAAACAAGGAAAAAGCATTAAATTACGCCCTGCTGGCGGCCGCGCAAGGTCACCTTGATGCTTTGTATGCGAGCGCTGTGTGGCTGGAACGTGGCTATAACGGTCAAGCTCGTCCTTTTGAAGCGCTGACATTTTATGAGGCTGCAGCTCAAAGAGGTCATCAAAATGCAATTATTTCTTTAATATCTATTTATGCGGGTGGTTCTGACGTGCCTGCCAACTTCGAACGCAGCCAATACTGGCAAGGCGAGCTTTCCAAAATCAAAAAGACATCTAGCGTCAAAATGACTACAAAGCCTGTGCAATCAAAAACAGATCTCAATAAAAAGGTGAAAAAATGAAACTGACTTATCGCAAAGACTATCGCGCGCCCGATTATAAAATCAGCGCTACAGAATTAGATTTCACGCTCAATCCAGAAGCGACCATTGTTAAAAGCAAACTGCATTTGCAAAAAATCAATGACGCGCCGTTGATGCTCAATGGCCGAGAAGATGTGACGCTTTTGTCTGTGCGTGTAGACGGCAAAGAATATCAAGACTATCAACTGAGCGACAACACATTGACAATAACGGGATTGGCGGACAGTTGTACTTTGGAAATTACAACGCAAATCGCACCTGCCAAAAACACGCGTTTAATGGGGCTTTATATGTCAAATGGCATTTATTGCACGCAATGCGAGCCCGAGGGCTTTCGTGGCATTACGTTCTTTCTCGACCACCCAGATGTGATGAGCGTCTATACCGTCACTATTCACGCCGAGCGCGCAAAATACCCTGTTTTGCTGTCGAACGGCAACAAAATCAAGGACGAAGGCGATACGGTCGTCTGGCACGATCCGTTCGCAAAGCCCTCTTATTTATTTGCTTTGGTAGCGGGCGATTTGGGACATATCGAGGATACATTTCAGACGTGCTCAGGCCGCAAAGTTGATTTGCGCATTTATTGCGAAAAAGGCAAAGAAGGTAGATTGCTTTATGCTATGGACAGCCTCAAACGCGCGATGAAGTGGGACGAGGATAAGTTTGGCCGCGAATATGATTTGGATTTATTCAACATCGTGGCAGTTTCGGACTTTAACGCAGGCGCAATGGAAAACAAAAGCTTGAACATCTTTAACGATTCGTGCTTGCTGGCCGATCAGGACACCGCTACAGACGCGACTTACGAGTTTGTAGAAGGTGTTGTCGCGCACGAGTATTTCCACAACTGGAGCGGTGACCGCGTGACGGCACGTGATTGGTTTAACTTGTCATTGAAGGAAGGCTTTACCGTTTACCGCGATGAAACATTCACCTCCGATATGCGTTCCAAAGTCGTCAAGCGAATTGATGATGTTAATGCGTTAAAGCTTTACCAATTCCCGTCTGATGACGGCCCTTTAAAACACCCTGTTCGTCCCGAAAGTTTTGCAACAATCGAAAACTTTTATACAACAACCGTGTATGAAAAAGGCGCAGAATTGATTCGTATGCAAGAAAAGCTCGTTGGCTGGAATGGCTTTCGCAAAGGCACTGATTTGTATTTTTCGCGCCATGATGGGCAAGCCGTCACAATTGATGATTTCGTCAAGTGTATCGAGGACGCAAATCACATCGATTTAAAACCATTTATGAATTGGTATTCGGTTGCGGGCAGACCCGAAGTAAAAGTAAAGGCGCATTACGATGCGGCAAATCAGCGCTACACACTGACCTTAAGCCAATCAATCAAAGGCTCTGATGCCGTGTTTATGATGCCAATTGACATCGGTTTAGTGGATGAAAATGGCAACGACATGGTGGCTGAAACGCTGGTATTTGACAAAAAAGAACAGACGTTTGTTTTTGAAAATATCGCCTCTTTCCCCGTGTTGTCATTTAATCGCCACTTCACTGCACCAATTACGGTTGATATGGATTATTCCAAACAAGACGCGCTGCACCTTATTTCCCATGACTCGGATTTGTTTAACCGCTATGAAATTGGGCAAGAGTTCGCGTTGCAAGAAATCTTGCATGCTTTGGAAAATCCCACTCTTCAATCTGAAACAATTGAAACATTAGCTAGAGCTTTTTCGTCATATTTAGATACGGCAAACACAGACCCCGCCTTTACAGCTCGCGCGGTGATTTTCCCAGCTGCCTCCTATATTGGCAACAAGATGAAAGTCTTTGATGTGGATGCTGTACTTGATTTACGTACCCGCTTGCGTCAAGAGTTTGCGCATTTGAACAAGGATAAATTATTTAATATTTATCAAGAACTTAATAAAGACTCTTTATTTGATGCTTCACCAAAGTCGGCAGGTCTCAGAGCTCTTAAAAACGCGGCGCTTGGGTATTTGTCGTTGCTCGATAAATACAAAAACTTGGCAGCAGAGCAATACTTCTCCTCAACCAATATGACGGACAGAATGGCGGCATTATCGGCTTTGGTGCACAACCATTTGCCAGAAGAACAAAAAGCGCTTGATGACTTCTATCATCGCTATCAAAATGATGCACTCGTCATCAACAAATGGCTCGCGTTGCAGGCGTCTGTGGAGGAAGTTGAAACGTTGGCTAAAGTCAAAGATTTAGCCAGTCAAAAAGACTTTGTCATCACAAACCCGAATAAAGTACGCTCTTTGATTGGTGTGTTTGCGCGCAACTTAAAGGCTTTCCACCAAACAAGCGGCGAAGGTTATTCTTTTGTGGCAGATTACGTGATTAAGTTGAATGCTCTGAACCCACAAGTGGCGGAAACTTTAGTGCACCCGTTGTGCCAATGGCGGCGTTTCGATGAAACACGTCAAGTGATGATGAAGCAAAATCTTAATCGCATTTTAGCCACGCATAAGTTGTCAGTCAATTTGGCCGAAACGATTACAAAGGCTTTGCAAGAATAACGCATGCTATCGAGATAAAAAAGCGACCTTTTCAAAAGGCCGCTTTTATTTTTGATACAAAATTATGGGCAATATTTATCCAAAAAATCATCAACTTCAAGAGTTTCTTTAACCTCGACAAGCGCGCCTTGCCTGATGACGTATTCCGACAAACCATAATGCGAATCACCCTGTCCCCAATCGTATGTATAGCCTTTGCGCGTCCAAGGACGTCCAAAAACCATATCGTAAGATTTACGCTCTTGCACTTTAAACCACGATATATAAGTCAGCGAGGCGTTTGCATCAAACGTTAAAGAAACATTATCGGTATTGACGGCAACGTTATACGCAGGACGCCATAAGCTCGAAGGTGAAACCCACACAACGCTTAAATACTCATATGATGTGTCGGGTGGCAAGCCAAACAACTGTTCCAAACGTTTAACCGAACATTCTTTTTGAGTTTTGAGTTTATCTTTCAATTCTTTAAAACCAACAGTCCACACCACAAATGGGCGGCTTTTAAACACACCTTTGTAAATATCGGGGCGATTATGCCAGGTGACCAGCGCAACCTTGCCGTCTTTCCATTCAACTTGAGGATTGTCGGGCGTCAGCGCAATCAGCGGATAAGACGGCAAACTTTGCACGTCAGAAGCGCTGACAATTGCATCTTGATACAGAGCCTTGTTTTCACTTGACGAACACCCGATTAGAAACAGCAAGCAAATGCTTAAAATAAAACCTATTTTCGACATTTATAACTCCTTTGTTTAAATGGGGTGTAAAAACGACTTTTATGCTTTCAAGCGGTCTTGAAGTTCGGCATACGACATCACATGATCGATTGGACCCAACACAGACATAGTCGGCCGCGTAGCAAAAATCTTGTCCGCCGTTTTAACCAATACGGCCTCATCAATCGCGTTAATGCGGTCGATGAGCTCTTGCGAAGTCGGTACATAACCATGCACGGCTAAATATCGGGCATTGCTTTCGGCACGCGCAGACGTGCTTTCACGGCGCATCAAAATGTTGGCTCGCAGTTGCGCTTTGGCGCGTTCAATTTCCTCGACACGCAAAGTTGTTTTGAACTTGAGCAACTCATCACATACCACAGGCAACAATTCGGTCACTTGCTTTTCACCCGTTCCAGCATAAATCACGAAGTTGCCTCCGTCCGTATAGGAAGAGCCGAAGGACGAGATTGTATACACAAGCCCCCGTTTTTCGCGCACTTCTTGGAACAAGCGAGAAGACATACCGCCACCTAAAATGGTTGCCAGAACTGTTTGCGCAAAATAAAGCGGGCTATGATAAGATTCGCCTTCAAAACCCAGCGCAAGATTTACTTGCTCGATTTTTTTGTTTTCGCGATATTCGCCACCCACATAGTTTGCTTTCACAAGCTTGCGCCCACCAGAGGGCTTTAGCTTTGTCAGTTGCTTTTCGATTTGTTCGACTAAATAGCTGTGCTTGATATTGCCCGCCGCCGACACAATTACGCGTGGCGCTGTATATTCGCCGTGCATATATTCCAGCAACGTTTGACGCGAGATTGCACGCACTTTATCCGCCGTACCCAAAATAGATCTGCCAAACGCTTGATTTGGAAACGCCGTTTGTTGATAGTATTCAAACACGGCCTCATCGGGCGCATCATAGGTTTGCCCAATTTCCTGTACAACGACCTCTTTTTCGCGCTTCAGCTCTTCATCAATCATTGTCGAATTTTGGAAAATATCCGATAAAATTCCGAGAGCTAAAGGCACGTCTTGCTTTAACACTTTAACATAATAAGCCGTCACTTCACGGGACGTATAAGCGTTAATTATGCCACCGACATTTTCAATTTTTTCTGCGATTTGCAAAGCCGTTTGTGATTCGGTGCCTTTGAATGCCATATGCTCCAGCAAATGCGAAATGCCGTTAATGGCTTCCTCTTCAAACCTTGCACCAACGGAAACCCAAAAGCCCAAAGAGACCGTTTCAACGTCGGGCATTTCGTCTGTGACGATTTGCACGCCATTGGACAGCTTTGTAATATCAACCATTTTTTACTCCATCGTCATAATAACTGGCGCATTTTCAATTGGCATCGTGTAAGGCGCATCAACTGGCTGAGATGAAGCAACAGGTGCTTGCTCGGCAGGTGCTGGGGCATTCTCATTTTGAGGTGCATCATCAATGATGATGAAGTCTTGCGCTGTCTCGCCTCGATAGGCTGGCATAGGCGCAACTGATACCGCCGCATTTTGCGCGTTGTAAGCAGGCATTACCGAAATACCTTTTGCATTCATGTCACCCATTGGTGCGGATTGACCAATCACAGGCACGTTATCAACCGTCACACCGTTGACGGTGATTGGTTGCACAGCACCTGCCCCCACTGGTGCGGAGGTTTTAACAAACACTTCTACTGGCGCGACTTGATATTCTTTAACAATCTTTTCTTTTACCACTGGAACAGGTTGAGGCACATACTCCGTCACAACGGTTTCTTCGACCACAGGAAGCGGTAAATATTCGACATTGCCTGTCGCACGCTTGCCCGAACACTGGCACGGAGGCATTTGCTTATCATCGCAAACACAACCATAATCATCAATCAAAGTGTTTTCTGGATTTGGCTTATTATCAAAATGAATTAGCGCATAGCCCGAATTACCACCGACAGTTTCGCCTTCGGCCGCAATTGAATAGTAAGCGCCAATGACGCCATAATCAAAATCAAGATAGTCAACATCATAAGAAGCATTTAAAGTGGACGAGCCCGCATCATTAAATTGGCATTCAAAGCCCGTTGTTTCAAGATAAATTGAATCAACATCTTCAATTACAATTTTGCTTAAAGATGCTTGACAAGCAGGAATAATTTCCCCCACAGAAAGTTGGTAGTCCAAAACAAATTTCAAGGTCATATCGTCTGGCAAGGCTTTACTGTCCAAAACTTGCGCCGTATAAAGCGATACTGTGGATGGCGTGACACCGACAATCGAATCAAAAGAAATACTGTCCGCGGTGCATGTACGTGTCACAGGGTCTGCCTCGCAAAAAGACAGCTCTTTGCCAATGTTGTTGTGCAACATAGACGCCAACTTGTTATACATAAACTCGCGCGTCATCACCAAATCGGCCAAGCGACATTGCTTTGAACGACACACTGTAATAACCTCATTTTTGTCCAACTCTTGAGCCACTGCAAAGCCCGCGCTTAAGACAAGAGAGCATAACACCATTGATTGAATTATTTTCTTTACCATTGTACCACCTTTTTCAAAATTGACCTTTCTTTTGTTTTTATCTGATTTTTTTGCTTTTGGCAAGCATTATTTCCACCCATTTAAAAGTATTATCGCCACCCTGTTAAATGATTCCAAACGCTTAAAATAGCTACGCTGGCTGTTTCAGCACGTAAAATCCGCCGCCCTAGGTGAATAAAGCGCACAAAAGGACGAGCCTTTAAAAGCATCAGTTCCTCTTTTGTAAAGCCCCCTTCGGGTCCGACCAAAAATGCTGCTGGAGCGTTGGCATCAATCGTATCCGTGCTTTCGTCCCGCTCAGAGAGCACATAAAGCGTCCCCGATTGCCCAGAGGCCAGCAACTGTTTCAATGACACTAGAGGCAGAACTTCAGGCACCGACAAGCGTTCGGATTGTTCGGCAGCTTCAACAGCCTGCAAACGCATTTTATCTTGATTGACTTTGTCCACAACCGCGTGAGCAGTCAGTACAGGACACAGCGCGCCAACACCCAATTCGGTTGCTTTTTGAATAACGAATTCCATTTTATCTTTTTTAATGGGCGCAAAATAAAGCCTTGATGTTGCGGGCGCTTCATCGGACTGAGGCCGCGTTTGATATTCGGGCATAAAAACGAGCGTTTTTTTGGTAATTTCAATAATTTTGGCTTGCCATTCGCCATCTCGACCGTTAAAGAGCAAAACATCGTCCCCTATAGCCGCACGCATCACGTGCGCCAAGTAATGATACTGGGGCTCGGTTGCGGGAAACTGAGCGCCTTGCGTTAAATCGTTTGAAACAAACAAGCGTATCATTGTTATTCCTTTCGATCCAAATAAACGACCGTGACATCGTCTGGTGGCGGAGGCGGCGCAAATTCAAAAAAGCGTTTCATAATGTTGTCCACAACTTGTTGAGGTGGGATACCATTGGTTTTCAAGAAAGGTTCGACCAATTTTGAAAAGCCCTCCTCACCCAAACGATCGCCTGAGGAGCTCGGAGACTCCGTCAGCGCATCGGAATACAGCACCAACTTTGAGCCCTTTGGAAAAGGCAATTGATAATTGTGGTATTGGGCTTGCTTGCTGATACCCAAAGGCATACCGTCCGCGTTAATCAGTTGCAACTTGCCGTCCACCATCAATATTGGCTTGGGCACGCCCGCCGCAGAATAAATCATCCGATCGCGCGCCGTATCAATAACCGCCAAGAAGAACGTTGCAAACTGCCCCCGCGGCAGCAAGTTTAACAGTTGCGAGTTCATCATCGTCATGGCTGAAGCGGGAATCTCAATGCTGATATTGTCCATTTGTGTAATCAGCGCATGTAAGCGGAAAGTGTTTAAAGCAGCCGACACACCGTGACCAGAAAAGTCGCAAATGTACACCGCTATTTTTGTATCCGACAATGGAACAATTTCCCAAAAGTCACCACCTAAACGCGAAGAAGGTTCAAAGTGATGAGCAAAATCAATTTTATATTTTTGTGCCACATTCGTGAGCATTGTATCAGACGGAAGCAAAGTACGTTGCATACGCTGCGCCGATGTAAGTTCTTCATTTAATTGATTAAGTTGTTTTTCTAAGTGTTTGATTAACATTCTATTTTCAAGATGTACCTTGATACGTGAGAAAAACTCAAGCGGGTTAATGGGTTTCGTCACAAAGTCTGTAGCTCCTGTGCGGAAAGTCTTATCTCTGGCCTCTCTGGTATCGCTTGCCGTTTCAATCAAGACGGGAATGTCTTGTGTTTTCGGCGATGATTTTAAATTGTGCAACACCTCATAACCATTCATTCGAGGCATCGTAATATCCAAAATAATTAAGTCAGGCTTAAACGAGTCAACTTTCTTTAAACCTTCAATACCGTCCGTCGCGCATTCTATCATCGTAATGCCGATGACGTTCAACAATCTGTACAACATCGTTTGGTTTGACAAGTTGTCTTCAATAATCAACACACGGCAATCGGAAATGTTGGGACGCGCATAAACGGCGCTTTTTTGCTTTTCTTCTTCTGTCTCGTCTGAACGCATATAGGTATTTTCGGCTTCTGTATAGTCTTCCTTTAAATCAAAAGTCAGGTTCATCTCGCGCCCAAAATCATCAATCGTGCACGAATCTGCAATTCCAGCGATAAACAAAAGCCCTCGCCCTGTTTTATTCTTAACGTTGCTCAGCGAACGGTTATAAAAATTGTCTCTGATGACATAACCAGCCCCCTCATCACGGATCTTCAAACGCAATTTTGTATTGTCCCATGCGGCCGAAATGGACAAGCTTTTGCGTGCATAGGCAGGGTCATTTAAGCGTTCGGACAAAATGCGTCCATATTCCATAAACAAACGCGCCGATTGGCGGTACTCGCTGCTGATATCCAAGTTTCCGTGAATCAATCCGTTAACAATAGCTTCATGCAAAGCCAAGTGAATGCCTGCGGCTCTGTCTCCCGTTAAGTTAATGCGTTGATTCAAAGCATTAACAAAAATCCGCGCAACATCGCAGTTATAAATCACAGGACAAGTCAGTAAAAATGAAAACGAATGAGGTAATTCTTCAAAGCGCGATTTTTCGATAAAATCGTTAATTGATTCGCTCATCGACTGAGCGTCAATTATGCACTCGACAGGCAAGGAAAACAGTTCGGATAACCGCACATCTTCAAACTTGTCAGCAATCAAGGTTAAATGATCGGGTAAATTATCTTTTGTCGTTGCGCTTAAAAAAGGCTCGGCCGCAGACGGAAACAGCGTAAAACCGTTTTGTTCAGCTACGCGTGAAACTTTATCTAAATCAACAGAATCGGCAATTAAAAATTTTTCCATTTCCACCTCTGTCGATTATTTAACCGTGCTTTTAGTTAATAAAGTGTAAAGTTTGCGGATTTTTTTATAACTTTTCAGCCAAATGCCAAAAGTGTTCGTCTTTAAGCGTTTGCAAAGCAACCGTCACCGTGCGTTGATTGCCGCCAACTTCTTTTAAGCGTACATGCAACGGCGCAGGCGAAAAGTCCAAAATGCGGTCTACCACAAAAGTGGACGGCACGCGATCATTTTTAATATACACATCGCCCGATTGGACAGAAGTGTCTGAAGTTGCACCAGATTGAGATTTATTTTTATTCATAAAGTTAAACATAATTTCCTCTTTTTATTAATTTTCTAAGGCAGCTGATTTCAGCTTGTCTTGATTTTCCTTTACAGTTAAGCATTCTTCAAGCTCAGACAAACTGGCGTTCATAAAAGCGCCCTGCTCTTTTTCACAAGATGAATGCAACATAATCTCCTTTGTCGTGTTGACGGCCGAAGTAATGATTTTATCACGCAACTGCGTATAGCCATTTTGTCGAATTTGACGGACGCGGTCAAGTGATTCTTGCTTTTTCTTGTTCAAGTCCTTTTTCAACGCCACCGCAGCATCGGATTTCATCGCGTGCGCTTCTTTCAGCGCGTTTTGAATGATTTGCTTGCGCTCGGTTTCCTGATGAAAAGCTTTGCTTTGCGCTTTTGCCAAGACTTCCTCCGCTTCACGGCGTATCCTTAAAGCCTCCTCCATCTTGTCCGCGATTTGCATCGCGCGCGATTTGACAAGCTTTATACACGCGTGGTAAGCGGGAAAGACAACCAGCAAAATACTGGCGACAAAAGCAACGGCTTTCCAAAGTTCTGGACTGTCAAAGAAGGAAACGAAATCTTGCATAGCCTATTCCTTTAAATACTTTTCGACTTGCGCCTGCAAAGTCTTTTCAGGGCGTTTAATGCGGTACAAAACGTGCAACACAATTTGCGCAAAATTGTAAATAATTGTCTCGCGCTTAGAGGTCATCAGGCGATCCTGAGCTTTCAGTTCCTGTTCGACTTTTTTCGTATCTTTGCGCAAAGTTTTCAGCAAGCGTTCCTCCTGCGTGGCATAGTCTGCCGCAATCTCATCGTGCGCCGTCTGCGACACTTGTGCCGCGTATTGACAGGCTTTATCGATATATTGTTGATACGCCTTTTCGATTTGCTCTGCCTTGCTGGACAGCTTGTCTGCTTGGCGCAAAATGTCCTTCATTTTGTCCTCACGTTGCTTTAGCACCGCCTCGATAGGTGGCAACAGAAAGTACTTCATCGCGATGAACAGCACCGCAAAGCATATCAAAAGCCAAAATATCTGTGACGGATAAAAACCAAACTGAGGCATTAAGCGCTCCTTTTATTACAAAAAGAACATAATCAAGCCCAAGCCCAACGCATAAAGCGCAATCGCTTCGGTCATCGCTGCGCCGATATAGGCGAACAATGTAATGTCGTTTTTAATGCTCGGATTACGGCTGACGGACGTGATAATGGTAATCCAAATCTCCGCCACCCACTTGGCAACCGAGATCATCACCAACGAACAAATACCAATAGACAGGTACTTTGCTGCTTGAGCAATATATTGCATTTCTTCCATAGTTTAAACTCCTTCTTCTTCACCTTCAAAAGCCTCTGCCAGATAGATGCAGCTTAGGATAGTAAATACATAAGCTTGCAACACTCCAATAAAGACTTCAAACAAAATCAACAACCCTGTAAAGAGCAACGGCACAAAGCCCGCCAGCCCCATAACGAAAACAAAGCCCGCCACAATTTCCAACATAATATGACCGACCGTCATATTCATCACCAATCGCACAGTCAAGCTGAAAGGCTTTGATAAAAACGAAACGATTTCAATTGGCACCATCAAAGGCGCTAACAGCACTGGCACACCTTTTGGGAAAAACACATGAAACCACGCAAGCCCTCGATTGTAAACGCCAAGGCACATCGAAACAAGCGTTCCCAGCACGGCAATTGCTCCAACTACCGACAAGTGGCTTGTAAACGTAAAGGCATACGGGAACAAACCCAACAAGTTTCCAAAAAGCACAAAGATAAACAGCGTCATAATAAAAGGAATCATAGAATATCCCTTTGTACCGATTGTATCGGCTATGGTGCTTTTAATAAAAAGGTATAAACTTTCGGCAATAGTCTGCCCCAAATGCGGCAAAATTTTCATATGCCTTGTCATCAACCACAAAAGCCCTATCGCCAGCAAAGTCGCCACAATCATTGAAACAGACGCATTCGTCAGCGACAAATCAAGCTCGCCCAAATGCATTGGGTAATAAACGTTAATGTCGAATTGCTCCAAGGGATTGTGTAGCTTCATTTACCCTCTCCCTTGCTTAAGCGCTCCAGCGATTTATAGACATTCAAAAGCCCCGCAAAGCCACCAATCAGCACGAACAAAAACAATACGAGAATATGAGCGCCTGCGTAATGATACAAAAGCCAGCCGATCGCGCTGCCCACCAACAAGCCGCCAATCAAATCGGAAAGCACTGTAATAATCACACCCACTGAATGCGAAGCGGATTGTTTTTTGGGGGCAGAAGAGGCAAAAACACGCTGATGAAAATCATTGATTTTCTTTTTAATCTCAGCCGCGTTTATGTTCTTCTGCTGCGCCATACTCAAAAGCCTCTATTTTGTCCAGTCAGCCAAAATCTTGTTGATTTTCTTTTCATCGGCACCCGCAACAATTTCAGTTTTGTCGCCTTTGATTAAAACCGTAGTAGGCGTACCCGTAATGTCGTACTTTTTCATATAAACATCACGCGTTGTAATAATTTTGTTTTTCAGCACGTTGTCGGCAAAGCAAGCTCTGACATCGCCCGCAGACATTCCTTGCAAAGACGCATACGTTGTCAAAATCTCGCGTGCATTAGGCTTAAAAGCCCAGTTTGCTTGATTTTCAAATAAAAGATTCAAGAACTTGAAGTAATCGCTTTGAGGCATACATCTGGCGAGCATTGCACCACCCACGGCACGCACATCAAACGGAAAGTCGATATAAGTGAAAAACACTTGACCGTTTTTAACATAGCTGTTTTCAATCGCTTTAATCGTGTGTGTGTGGAACTTTGCACAATGCGAGCAAGTCAAAGATGAAAACACATACATTTTAATGGGAGCATTTTCATTGCCCAGTGTGCGCGTTTCCAAGCGCGCAAGTGTTTGATTATTTTGAGCTGCTTGATTATTAGACGTCACTTCAGCATGAGCCGAGCGGATCAGCGAAAAGCCCATCGACAAATCCAAAGGTTCAAACTTGCTGTCGGACGGCGTATTGTCAGAACCCGACATTTCAACCTTTTGCCCACTGGCTGTCAGCCCGTCCGCAGGCGTTAAAGCTACTTGATTCATTTTGTAAATAATGCCGAAAACGATAATCGCACCTAAAACAGTAATCCAAATAAACTTCATTTTAATTTCCTTTCTTTTTAATGTATCTTAATCCGATTTATTTCAAATAGCAAGAGACTATTTCAAAAAAATGCTTTTGCCGATTTTTTCAAGCTTTTCTCGCAACGCTTTATCCTTAACACTCGCCAGCATTTGAGCAAGCTTTTCTTGTTGATCTGTCGTCAATTCCTTGGGTTTGTCGCTTACCAAAGATGATGAGGACGCGGGTGGTGAAGGGCGCACACTTGCGTCCTGAATAACCTTTAAGTCCGTCACCACTCCTAAGCCCATAAAAGACGCGACACGCCCGAGTATCACATTTTTTTGGTGCTCGACCGTCAGGGCAACGGCACCACTTTGCACTTTGACATAAAGCGTACCAGACGTGCGCTCGCCCTTTGGAAAAGATATTTTTTCAGGTCTGACATAGGCCGCCATATTTTCGCCCACGACATCAGGCCAACGCGCAATTAAATCCACACTTAAAAAGCCTTTTTTACCGAGCACTTTGGTGGCCAGCTTGTGCAAGTCAGTCGCAAGCGGGAACAAAGCGCCAGCTCGGCACTCGGTTCTGATTTTCGGTTTTTTATCGCTTTTTTTGACTTTTTCTTGCATTTTAAAGAGGCCTTTTAAGCGTTTTATTCTTTTCAAAAAACTCATTTGCGAAGTCGGCAAACTTTTTGTTTTCAATTGCCACACGAATAGACTTCATCAAATCTTCATAGTATTGGATATTATGCCAGCTGAGCAACATCGCGCCCAACATTTCGCCCGCACGGAACAAATGGTGCAAGTAAGCGCGCGAATAATGCGTACACGCAGGGCACGAACATTCTGGATCCAAAGGCGCAGGATCGTCCATATGGACGGCGTTGCGCAAGTTCACCGTTCCTTGACGTGTAAAGGCCAAAGCATTACGGCCACTGCGGGTTGGCATCACGCAATCGAACATATCAATCCCGCGAGCAACCGAACCGACAATATCGGACGGGCGCCCAACACCCATTAAATAACGAGGCTTATCTTGCGGCAGCAACGGTGTTGTTGCTTCTAACACTTCGAACATCAGCTGTTGCCCCTCGCCCACAGCCAGTCCGCCAATCGCATAGCCGTCAAAGCCTATTTTGGTCAGCTCGGCAACCGAGTAAGCACGCAAATCCGTAAATACGCCACCTTGCACAATGCCAAAAATGCCATAGCCGTCTCTATCTTTAAACGCATCTTTCGAACGCTTTGCCCAGCGCATAGACCGCTCCATAGACCGCTTTACATCTTTTTTTTCAGAAGGATACGGCATGCACTCGTCAAATGCCATCGTGATATTGCTGTCCAGCAAATGCTGGATTTCGATTGAACGCTCGGGCGTTAAAACGTGTTTTGAGCCGTCTATGTGCGATTGGAAAGTACAGCCCTCCTCCGTCATTTTACGCAGTTTTGAAAGGCTCATCACTTGAAAGCCGCCCGAGTCTGTTAAAATCGGCTTGTTCCAATTCATAAACTTGTGCAGGCCACCTAAAGCTGCTACACGCTCGGGCGTTGGACGCAACATCAAATGGTATGTGTTGCCCAAAATAATCTCAGCGCCAGTCGAGGCCACCGATTCGGGCATCATTCCTTTGACGGTTGCGCATGTGCCCACAGGCATAAAAGTCGGCGTTTGAATTGTTCCGTGTGCCGTATGCAGAACGCCTCGGCGGGCATTGTCCTGACTAGTCAGCAAATCAAAATTTAACATTTTCTCTTTTCCTATTGCTATTTTTTCTCTCTTCAGCTATTATAGGCGATAGTTTAACAAAAAAGTAAAGTTTTCACAAATGAAAAAGACAAAAAATTTAAAAAATAATAAAAAAACGACTTTCTCAGCGTGGCTTAAGGAAAACGCTAAGGCGCTTTTGTGGGCGGCGTTAATCGCGCTGACGGTACGCTCGTGCGCGTTTGAGCCGTTTAACATTCCGTCTTCGTCTATGGTGCCGACCTTGCTTGTCGGCGACTATTTGTTCGTCAGCAAGTACGCTTATGGCTTTTCACGCCATTCGTTCCCGTTCAGCTTGCCAATTGTGCCTAAAGGGCGCATTTTCTATCGTGCACCAGAGCGTGGCGATGTCGTTGTGTTCCGCTTGCCGAGCAATACAAACATTGACTATATCAAGCGCGTTATCGGCTTGCCAAACGACAGAATCCAAGTCATAGGTGGTGTTTTGCACATTAACGGCGTACCAGTCAAGCGCGAGTTCCAAGGCGTTGTGATGGAAGAGCGCGCTGGTGTCAAACAAGCGCACACGCTTTATCAAGAAACACTGCCAAACGGGGTTGTTCACCCTATTTTAGAGTATGCGGATAACCTGCCTCAAGACGATACGCAAGAGTTCATCGTACCTCCTGATCACTTCTTTATGATGGGCGATAATCGCGACAATTCGCAAGATTCGCGTTGGCTGGACAAAGTGGGGTATGTACCCAAAGAAAACCTTGTTGGAAAGGCCGAGGTAATCTTTTATTCAAATAATGGTTATGCTCCGTTTATCGCATTTTGGAATTGGAAAGAGTCTATTCGTTGGGACAGGCTTTTGATGAAAATAGGATCCGACAAATGATCACAAAGTTGCAACAAACAATTGGTTATCAATTCAAAGACACAGCCCTTTTACAAAGCGCTTTGACGTTGGCAAGAGGCAACAAAGCGGCGGCTTATGAGCGCTTAGAGTTCTTGGGCGACCGTGTATTAGGCTTGATTATCGCCGACCAGTTGCTTGGCCACCATAAAAGCGAAAAAGAAGGCGACATTGCGCGCCGCTTTACGGCTTTGGTCAGAGAAGAAACGCTGGCACAACTTGCCAAGAAAATCGGCCTGCCAGATGCGCTGATTACTGACGCGCCAGAGCTTCGAGGCAACGCTTCTGTTCTGTCGGACGTTATGGAGGCTTTGATTGCGGCAATATATAAAGACGGTGGATTGGATAAAGCATACCAGTTTGTTGTTCCACTCTATCACGACTTGATTGAAAAGAACATTCAACCGCCTGTCGATCCCAAAACAGCATTGCAAGAGTGGGGACACAAGCACAAAGTCGCCCTGCCCGTTTATACGCTGGTGCAACAAATAGGCCCTGCCCACGCACCTTTTTTCCGCGTTAAAGTAACAATGAGCGGTTTTGGTGATGTGTTTGGTGAAGGCTCTTCCAAAAAACAAGCCGAGCAAAATGCAGCGCAAAACTTTTTAAAGAAATTCGGGAGCGAAAAAAATGACGGCGCAAAAAATTAAAAAGAACGAATTAAAGCAACAGGATTGCATAGAACAACCAGCGCCTTGTGCAACGAATGCGCCCACTCAAAGTGCTACACAAGAGCTGTCCCAAAAGCATTGTGGATTTGTGGCGGTGTTGGGCGCGCCAAATGCGGGCAAATCTACGCTGGTTAATTTGTTGGTAGGCGCCAAAGTTTCAATTGTCTCGCCCAAAGTCCAAACAACCCGATCTCGCGTGCGTGGTATTGTCGTGCAAGACAATACGGAAATTATCCTTGTGGACGTCCCTGGGATATTCAAGCCAAAGCGCCGATTGGATCGCGCGATGGTCGCAACCGCGTGGACAGAGTCCGAAGACGCTGATGAGCGTTTGTTATTGATAGACGTCAAACGCGGGCTGGACGATGACACAAAACGCATTATTGACCATTTGGAAAAAGAAAAGCGCCCCACGATTTTGGTATTGAATAAAATTGACACTCTACCCAAAGAAAAACTTTTACCACTTATCGAAAAATTAAAGTCTTATCAGATATTTAAAGAAACTTTTTGCATCAGTGCTAAAACAGGCGAAAACGCCAAAGAGCTGTTGGATTATTTGGTGGCGCAAATGCCGATTGGGGATTTTATGTACCCCGAAGACAACTTGTCGGATTTGCCGAACCGTTTATTTTGTGCCGAAATTACGCGTGAAAAATTATACTTAAATCTACAACAAGAATTGCCCTACTCAGTTGCCGTTGAAACAAGCAAGTTTGAGCGCAACGAAGCCAAAGGCGACATACGAGTTGAGCAAACTATTTATGTCGAACGCACAGGCCAAAAAGCCATCATCATTGGCAAAGGCGGCAAAATGCTTAAAAAAATTGGCGAGGCCACGCGATACGAGCTTAGCCGCATTTTCGAATGCCCTGTACACGTTTTCTTGTTTGTCAAAGTTGCGCAAAATTGGGTAAACGACCCTGAACGTTATGCCGAATGGGGGCTTGACTTTAATGCCTGATTGGCAAGACAGCGGTTTAATTTTGGGTGCACGCCGACATGGTGAAAACGCCGTCATAGTCTCGGCTTTCACGCCAACCTATGGCCGGCATTTGGGGCTTATCCACTCAAAACGTTTGCCGCTGGCAGGATCAATTGCAGAGCTTAAATGGCACGCCAGATTGCCCGAACATTTGGGAAATTACAAGCTTGAAATCACCGACCCACTCAGTGCCCGCTATTTAAGCGACCGCAAACGATTGGCGTGCTTGTCAAGCTTGTGTGCTCTGCTGGACGAAGCGTTGCCAGAACGCGAACCGATGCCCGAGTTTTATCAAGCAGTCTGTTATTTTTTATCCGACCTAGACAGTGAACATTGGCTGATGCAATACATCAGACTTGAATTATTGCTGCTCACCTGTCTTGGCTTTGGGCTTGATTTGACGAAATGCGCAGGCGGTGGCGATGCAAACAATCTGGCCTATGTTTCGCCCAAAACAGGCCGTGCCGTCAGTCGTGAAAAAGGTGATCCGTACCGAGAAAAACTATTGCCCTTACCACGTTTTTTATGGCAAGCAACTGACAGCGCTTCACCGCAAGAGCTCGGACAAGGCTTGCACCTTGTGGGATACTTTCTGTCCCGCCATGTCAAAGAGCTGCCACTTACCCGCATTCAACTGTTATAAATAGGCGCATAAGTATCAAAAAGGCGCACCTGATAAAGCACGCCTGTTTTACATAAAAAACCCCTTTAAAAGTTAAAAGAATGGACGCGGATTTTGGGACGGCGCTTGCCACGTGCGCATAAAGTCTTCCAGCGCTTTGTCGGGCTTATCGGGCAACAAAATCTGAACACGCACAAGCAAATCACCCTTGCCCGTTGCACCTTTGCCTTTCAAACGCAACACTTTGTCCGAGCTGGTATTTGCAGGAATGCTCAGCGCAACCTTACCCGTCAAAGTCGGAATAGTCACTTTTGCTCCCAACACGGCCTCTTTTAATGTAATCGGCAACGTCATTTCCACATCATAGCCCGAACGTTTAAAAATCGGGTGAGACGCGATATTGATTTTAATCAGCGCATCGCCGCCATTTTGACCTTGTCCACGCAAGCGCAAAGTCGCCCCCTCGGCAATACCTGCAGGGATTTTCACCTTGATTTGTTTACCGTTCGACAAGCGCACAGAAGTATCGCCGCCCGTCATTGCCAAAGTAAAGTCAATCGTCAAGCTGTACGACACATCTTGGCCTTGAGGTTGGCTTTGAGCGCGTCTTGCGCCCCCGCGCCCCATGGACGAGAAAATGTCAGCAAAGCCGCCTGCACCGCCTGCGCCACCAAAAAGATCCGCAAAGTCAAAGCCACCAAAGCCGCCCGCATCATCAGACGAGCTGTAGGTGTATGTTCGCCCGCCTGCACCAAAAGGATTGCCTCCCGCCCCAAAAGGGTTGCCGCTATATTGACCATAGCCTCCACTTGTGCCACCGAAACCGAATGGAGCACGTGGTTTGCCTTGCTCGTCAATTTCGCCCGCGTCATATTGTGCACGCTTTTTTGCATCACCTAATATGTCGTAAGCACTTGATATTTCCTTGAATTTTTCTGCCGCCTTTGGATCGTTTTTCGTCACGTCAGGGTGGCACGTGCGTGCCAATTTATGGTACGCTTTTTTAATTTCTGTTGCACTGGCGCTTTTAGAAACGCCTAAAACTTGGTATAAATCTGTCATATTATGAGTTCCTCTTTACATACGTTTATAACATATATATGTCGGATTTGTCAAAAAATCTATTGTTAATATAAAAAAATTTTATCATAATTAAAAAAATTGATAGCTTTTTTTATAAAAATATA
>ERZ1023658.78-NODE-78-length-40739-cov-14.032298_pt1 | contig 40739 bp, 58 predicted proteins | sample MGYA00380339_ERZ1023658 | MGnify/ENA primary metagenome ERZ1023658 (study PRJEB33179, sample SAMN07448981) | human gut metagenome | biome: Human-gut; feature: Human associated habitat; material: Faeces | host: Homo sapiens | place: India: Bhopal | collected... | reverse complement strand
CTTTAACATTATCAAACTTTTCTATAATTAATACTTCATACCCTGAATTTTCTAACAAAGATTTTAACTCATTTCTGATGATTTTTTCATCTTCTATAATTAATATTTTTTTCATAGTTTATCTCCTTTCATAATTTGCTTTTTTAATCATTCATATTATATCACCTTAATTTTATAAATTATAATTATTCAGAAAATTAAATATAATTATTTTATAATTTTTTCTGCTTCAACTTTATCTAGGTTACCATATTTAATCATTTTGTTTATAACTTGCCTCTGTCTTTCAATTGCTAAATTTTTATTTTGAATTGGATTATATAAAGACGGAGCATTTGGGATTCCTGCTAGCATAATTGATTCACTATCATTCATATCTTTTGGTAATTTATTAAAATAACCTAAACTTGCTGACTTAACAGAATAAAATCCATTGCCAAAATATGAAGTATTCAAATATAATTCTAATATTTCATCCTTATTATAGTTACTTTCTATGCTAAATGCCATAAAAATTTCTGCAACTTTCCTTACTATTTTCTTATCTTGTGTAAAATAGATATTCTTGGCTAGTTGTTGGGTAATTGTGCTTCCTCCCTCTACAAAATTCATTTTTTTTATATCATTTACAAATGCTCTTCCAATAGAAATGACATCTATCCCAAAATGTTTGTAAAACCTATGATCTTCAACTGATACAACTGCTTTTAAATATATTTGAGGCATATCATCAATTTTTGTATAATCTTCTTTTTGCCTAATTGTTGTAATTTTATCCTTTAATGGCATTTTATTTATGGCATTCTTATACATTTGATAACCACTACAAATAAAATAACTTCCTATACAAATAAATATTAATAAAATTGTTATTGCAATCTTTTTAACTAATTTCATATAATGCTAATCCCTTCTTTACTAAAAAGTAATTTATTGCAATAATATTATCATTTTTTATAATATAAGTCGTCATTCTAATATTACTCAATATTACAATTTTGTAATGTAATTTAATTATGTATCAAGTCTATTTCATAATTTTAGAAATAACCTTTTTTATTTTAAAATATAGAATTAGTATTTCTATACTTAATTTTAAAATTGCAATTAGCATACTTACTCAGCCTTAAAGTAGTTAATCCAATAAGCTAGTTTTACGAATTTACTATTTTATATATTAATTCAGCAGCAGTCTCGCTTATGATAATACTCTACTACTCTATTAATTGCTATTTCAGAATCAAATACTTTATCTATTCTTTCCTTACCAAGAATCGCTAACTAAAATTTAAAAGACTCTGCTTTTGGACTTGAAACCAATTCAATTAATCTAAAAGTATCACGAGTTAATATTTTTAAATTCCCATCTTTCTAACCCCATCAAAAGTAACACCCGTATCTTCTAAAACATCATAAAGTAAAACTGAAATACAACTTATCTCATATGAGCATTATAAGCTATAAACATTACTTTTCTTATTAACCTTGTATTAATTACTATTACCAACCACTTTCTTAAAAAAAGTAAACAAAAAAAAGTAAACCAATACAACAGTTTACCTTTTATATAAACAGTCTCTGACTACTAATAACTAACTTTATCAGTTGCCTCAAAGAAAGCCTTATATCCATTATAAGCTGAATAAATATCATATTTACTAGTAACTTCATATGGAGAATGCATTGATATTACTGGAACTCCACAGTCAATAACATCAATTCCTTTATTTGCTAAAATATAAGCAATAGTTCCCCCTCCACCAATATCTACTTTACCAAGTTCGGAAACTTGATATTTTACATTATTACTTTCAAATACACGTCTTACATAAGCAACAAACTCAGCATTAGCATCACTTGCTCCAGACTTACCTCTAGCACCAGTATATTTATTTAATTCAACACCGTAACCAATATATGAAGAATTATTAGATTCAGACACTTCTTGATAATTAGGATCAACTCCAGCCCCAACATCAGCAGATAACATTCTAGAATTACAATAAGTTTTATTTAAACTTCCAACACTATTATCACCAGTTTTTTCTAATAGTTGAAGAATAAAATTATCAAACATTTCTGAATACATTCCCGTATTACCTACACTACCAATCTCTTCTTTATCAGCAAATATAGAAACACTAGTAACATTAGTAACAGAAGCATCAATAATAGCTCTTAAAGTAGCATAAGCACATACTTTATCATCTTGACCATATCCAGCTACCATACTACTATCAAATCCTAAACTTCTAGCTTTAAAAGCTGGAACAACCTCTAATTCAGAACTATAAAAATCAATTTCATTAATTCCATACTTTTCATTTAATATTCTTAAAATATTATTCTTAACTGGATTTTCCTTTTCTTCACCAGGAATACTACCAATTAATATATTTAAACTTTCTCCCTTAATAGCCTCTTCTAATTTTTTATCAACTTGATCTTTTGCTAAATGTGGTAATAAATCAGTAATAGTAAAAATTGGATCATTATCATCCTCACCAATATTAATACTTATCTTCTCTCCACTAGGTTTAACAACAACACCATGTATTGCTAAAGGAATCGTAGTCCATTGATACTTCTTAATTCCTCCATAGTAATGAGTCTTAAATAAAGCAAGTTTTCCATCTTCATATACAGGATTAGGTTTTAAATCAAGTCTAGGTGAATCAATATGAGCACCAACTATATTAATTCCCTCATCTATTTTACCACTACCAATAACAGCAGCAAAAACACTCTTACACCTATTACTAAAATAAACCTTATCTCCAGCAATCAACCTATCCATATCATTTATATTTCTAAATCCATTATTTTCAAGTTCCAAAAGAATACTTTTATTAGCTTCTCTTTCAGTCTTAGATCTGTTTAAAAACTTAATATAATTATTAGAAAAATTCATAATACTCTCCATTTCTCCAGATCTTAAACTTTTCCAACCGGATTCTTTTTTATTTAAAATATTCTCCATAACAACCTCCTTATAATACCTATCTATAGTATACTACAAATTAAACATCATATACTAATTAATTTTTTTGATATTTTCTTATATCATCAACTCTTAATGCTAAATAAGGTACATCTCTTTTCTCTTCTTTTAAAAACAAAGCAAATGTATCATTAACATTAAAATATCTTGTTTTCTCTTCTCCAGCCATACTAGTAGTCTTCCAACTATCAACTCCAGCTTCACTCTTTACTTTTCCACCAGTCTCATCTAAAGAAAACTTAATAGATTGAATTGCTTTTTCTATCATTGCTATATTACCATCTGCTGTATTAAACTTTTTATTTTCTAATTCTTTATATTCTCTTTTTACATTAAATGAAAGTATAGGTGCCATAAAAAAGTCTTTTTCTGAAAAATCTCTACTTTCTTCATATTCATTAGTCTTTTTCATCATACTATCATATATCTCTTTAAATGTTTCTCCCTCTGGATTCTTATAAAATATAACTTCATCATTATCTTTAGTCTTTATCTTAACAGCAAAATCATTCTTAGAATTATAAAATAATACTTCAATCTGTTTTCTTACTGCCTCTTTTGAATTTTTATTTACTCCAAAATATTTAATATCATCGTATTCTCCAAACTTAGCATTATCTAAAACACTAAACTTACTCTTATATTCAAACTCTCTATATAACATTGTATAAAAGAAATATCTTCTTATATCCGAACTAGTAGGATCATCCAACGCATCATTATTCCAATCAAAATCATCTAAAATATCACTAGTTTGATTAAACTTTTCCTTAATACCTTTTTGTATTTTTTCTTTCAGTTCCAAATTCTTAAATCCATAAATCTTAAAGTAATACTCATCAGATAGCATATCTTCTGTAAAACTTTCTTTATTAAGATTTTCTACCATCTTTATCTGAGGACTAAAAACAACATCTTGTTCAACTATCCCTTTTTTCATATCATTCCAAACTAATTGAAATGTACTACACCAACCAGCATCTCTACTTATATTATCATCCATAGTAGGAACAACTTCAACACCTTCAGTAACTGGTAAATCTTTTATTTTATTATTTTCCATAAAATAAATAATTCCCCCTAAAACAATCAGTAAAACACAAGAAGCAATAATGATTTTCTTTTTCTTCATATTATTTTCCTCCATACAAACTAATATTTACATTTAAAATTCTCTTCAAATAATTTTTTTTTACTTACTTCAAGTACACTATTAAACTTACCATTTCCTAATACATTAGTATCAACCATCTAAACCACCACCAGCAATTATATCATAATACCCTATAAAACTTTTTTTAAAATAAACTCATCATATTTTGTAATACCATCTTCATTATACATTAATTTTCTAAATTTCTCAAATTCTAACTTTTCCCATCCTAACTCTTGATACATAATGTGAAACACAATGCCTATAATAGTTAAAATTAGGATTATCTTCTTTCATATTAGGATTTAAATACATATTAATCATTCCTTGATCAAAAGTACCTTTAGCGTATTCTGGTAAAGATTCCCACTCTCCTCTTAGACCATAAATAAACTCTCTAAACTTATCTATATTATCAAAAAAATTAATTTGTATTTTTCCAAAACTATCTACTCCAAATAGCTTCTTATAAAATTCGAAAGAACTACTCAAAATATCCTCTAATCCTTCCGTAATAATACTCAAACTATCTGGTGCATATAAAATAAAATTATCATTATCAAACTGAACTTTTTTCATTAAAAATTATCTTCTAAATATTGAAACGCTGCCATCATCTGTCTATCTCTCCTGGTAACGATATCATTAACTGTCTCTTTTACATCTAAATCTGGCTCTATAAAAACCGGCTCTAATAACTCCTTTTTATCTTTAAAGTACTCAAAAAAATTATTCTTCGAAAAACTCTCACAATTATAATCACTATCATAAAGAAAATAATTAGAACTTCTTTTAACAATTAACTCAGTACCATCTATTTTATATTCTGATGGATTATTACCAAATGCATTAAGAGAAGTACTAATATTAGTTCCAATAACATAGGCACCTATTTTCTTTAACTCAACCAATGCCATTCTCCCAGAAGAAAATACATATTCATTTATTAAAACAACAACCCTCTTTCCTTTCAAAAACTCTATCAAAGGTCTAATAATACCAGAATCACCTCCACCATTATATCTTAAATCTATAATATATTTATCAACATGTGTTTTATTAATCTTCTCAATTAAATCTTTCATCTTTTCTTTATCCCGGCAAGAATTATAATGAATAACTATACAATCATTAATTAGCTCATAAGAATAATTTTTTGGAAGAAAACTCTCCTCTACTTCATCAACTAAATTATTAATATCAAAACTTATTACTTCCCTATGCACTCCATCACCAACTAAAAAATCGAATTTAAAATTAGCACTATCTATACTAGGTAAAGTTCTTAGCATATCAATATCTACAAGTATACTTACCTGTCTTGCTCTTAAATATTCTTCTGTTGAGTAACAACAAATTTCTTCTATTTCATCCAATAACTTATTAACTATAACACCATTAATCTCTAATACTTTCCAAGCCTTAAATTTATTAAACTTTGAAGGCACATTAATTATATAAACTTCATTATCTTCAATCTTTAACTCAATAGGTAAATATCTTTCCTCACGAAAAAGTATTCTAGTATGTGAGTCATACTTAGAAAGCATAAATTTAATTAGACTATTCATTGTATAACAAAGATCATATTGATTATATTTATCCTTAACTAATTGACTTTCAATTTTTTGTTCCAACTCTTTTTTGTATGAAAAAAGTAAAATCCAGGATGTCCAAAAAACTCCATATCCTTCCACACAACTTTTCCATTATCAATAAAATTAAAAGCATCTTGTATAATCTTTTTAGCCTCATCCTTACTAAAGTACTTCATCATTATCACCTACTCTAAATCTTCTCTAACAATAGAATACATATACGTATCATGATATCCATCTTTTAAAATAACATAACTTCTAAGAATACCTTCTAGACCCATCCCACACTTTTCCATAACCTTTCTAGAGGCTTCATTAGAAACAACGCAACAAGTCTGAAATCTATTAACAAGTAACTCTTCAAAAGCATATTTTATAACTCTTTTTAAAGCCTCACTCATATAACCCTTATTACAATATCTCTCATCTATGGCATAAGTTGCTTCAACACATTCATTTACTTCTTCTACTTTTAATACAATCATTCCAATTATCTTACCAGTATCTTTTAAAGTTATAACCCAGTTATAGTAATCTTCATTTTTATTCTTTTCATCAATCATTTCTAAAGAAGAAATCTCTTCTTCTAGTGTTCTCTTCTCTTTATTTAGATAATATAAAAATCGCTCTTGATTAATAAACCCATTATATATTTCTATAGCATCTTCTTTATAAATTCTTCTTAGTAATAGTCGATCAGTCTCCAATTTCTTAGTTCCGTTATGTCTCATCCTAAACCTCACTCTTTATAAATTCAATTAATAAAACACATCTCTTATATACAACTGAATCTTCTCCATATCTACTCTTTATATCTTTGAGTCTTTCTTCAAAGCCAACAACATTTCCATATTTATCAACCTGCATATCTGCCGTATTCAGTATTTTTAAATATAAAGAACTATACTCCTCTTGAACAACACCATGATAATATACTTCTCTCCAATATTTATAATTACTTCTTTTTAAAATATTTCCACCAACTACATTGTGCTCCCTACCATCACAAAACTCATAACCAATATCATGATTAAGTCCTAAGACAAATAATTCTTCTAACTCTTCATTACTTAAATTATAGCTTTTACCAATTTCCACCATATGTCTCGCAACACTAATAGAATGTTTTACTCGATCATTATCCATATCATCACTCCTTAAATAGTCTACACACTATCTCCGGTATTACTTCTTCTTTTACATAATGTCTGTACTTATTCTCCTCATCACTTCTACCAGAAAATAAAGATTTATTCATAAGAACATTATCAGATACTACAAAAATAGCTCCAGCATTAACACCTATCAAAGCACTTGCTTTAAATAAAGAAGCCGTCTCCATTTCAATAGTTAAAGTGCCCCTTTCTAAAAACTCATCAATATGTACAAATTGTCCAAATATAGAATCAACACTACAATTTAAAACATTATGATATTTAACATCAAACTCCTGAACCAATCCAACAAGTTTTTTAGTAAACTCTACCGTCGGATACTCTATCTTAAAAAACTCATCAGTAAAATTATTATTCAAATATCTAGAAGCCCCATTACAACAAATAGATCCTTTTGGAATAACAATATCTCCAATCTTTATTTCACTACTTAAAGATCCAACCGAACCTATAAATAAAATATTCTTGCAATTAGTAACACCTAAAGCAAGTACCATATCTAAAATAACTGGAGCCCCTACTTGCCCAACCTCAATATATGAAAATGAAAAACCATCTCCATAAATATTAAAGACCTTATCACTTACTTTTTCTATTCTTAAAACCTTATCTCTAAATATTTCATGACTCCACCAAGGAGCAAGAACTACATTATCAAGTATCTCTTCATATCCATATCTTTTAATTATATCTTCTCTAGTAGTCCCATACTTAAAATGCGCCTCTAAAATATCACTATACTTCATAAATATCTCCAATCTTATATTACTTAGAATTTAATATTTCATCAAGCTTTTCTCTTATATTTTTCTCCTCATTACTACCATTAGTTTTTAATCTAATATATGGTAAATTATATTTTTCTAATATACCATTTTTAAGTAGATCTCTCTCATACTGCTTTGTGCCCTTTTTATGATACCTATAACCATCAATCTCAATTGCTAAAACAAACCGATCCCCAATATTATTAAAAATATAAAAATCAATATGTGTATTTGGATTCTTTACATACTTTAATTCTTCATCATTTAGTAAAGATTTATCCTTAATCAAATCATTTAAAGACTGATGAAAATGGAAACTTAAATTATCATAATCACTAACTATTTTTCCTATTAAATAATAAATAATATTTTCTGAATCATATCGAAAGATTCTATTATGCTTCTTAAAAAACTCTAATCTTTCTAATTCATACTGTTTATATAGTAAATCAAAAGATGAATATATTTTACTATTAATAATTTCAAAGTTATTATAATTAACATAATCTATAAAATCACTTACATTAGAATTATTTATAGTATTTCCCGTTACAATAAAATATAAATGCTGCTTAGCTCTCGATACCGCAACATTAAGTATTTTAGCATCTCCTACAAAGTCACTTACTTCATCATCAACTGTCGAAATAATTATTGTATCTTTTTCTCTTCCTTGAAACTTATGAATAGTACTAACTAAAACATTACCTACATTTTCTCTAATCAACTGAACTTGATTATTATAAGGAGCAATAATTCCTACATCTCCTTCAAAATTTTTAACTATCTCTTTAATTATATCAACTTGTCTTTGATTTGCCTTTTTTCTAGAATGATTTCCTTTATTTGTCTTAATAACTTTTATTACATCTTCTTCTCCATTATCTTTTGTCATTATAACAAGTTCATTATTATAAAACTTCTTATTACAAAAATTAATAATTTTAGGATGACATCTATAATGTTCAACAAGCATCGTACTTGAAATATCTTTAATTGTATTTTTTACACTTGTTAGAAAACTATTCAATGAATAACTATAACTTTTATCAAGGTCATATTTACTAAAAATATTATCAGTAACTCTTTTAACATCATTAGGTATAACATTAGGCAATTGTTTTTCATCACCTATCACAACTGCGTATTTTGCCGATGATAAGGCCAAAGTCCCTGTCACCACATCTATTTGACTAGCTTCATCCATAATAATATAATCAAATTTAAAATCATTATTAACCGTATTTCTAGATGAATATGTTGTACTAAGTATAACAGGATAATCATTCAAAAATTCACCACTGTTTTTCCATATTTCACTGCTAGAATAACTCTTACGCTTTGTCTTATACTTCATAGATAAATACTTTTTGAAATAGTCCATTGATAACTTAATAAACTTTTCTTCTGCTTCTTTATTAGCGTTAATAAACGCCTCTTTTTCTTTAATATTCTTATCAACTTCATCGATATCAGAAAGATAAATCAAATCTTGCAGTGACTTCAATATTATATCTAAATCATCATTATAAAATTCAAAGTTTCCAATACCATATATAAGTATATATTTTAACTTATTCCAAACAGATATTTTTTCCAAACTAAGTAACTCATTCCATAATAACCTAATTTTCTTTACATTATACCTTTTAATTGTGTTTAACTGAATATTCTGCCCTTTAACTAATTCTTTAAAATATCTATATTCTAACTCTAATTCTTTCTTTTTTTGTATTAAACTAGCCAACTCTTTTTGGGCATCATAAAACTTTCTAACTAATTGACTAGTATTTTTTAATAAGAATATTATATCATCTTTTGAAAGATCTGTATAATCACCAAAATCAGGAATATTAGTATCTTGTTGTAACACAAACAAATCTTTATTTTCTTTCTTTCCTAATAAAGCCGAAAAGAATGAAAAATCATATTTTTTTAATTTTTCATCTATATTTTCTATAGCCGCATTATTATTAGAAACGACTTGACAATTCATATCTCTAACTATAATATTAGCAATTATATTTAAAATAGTTTGTGTTTTGCCAGTACCAGGTGGTCCTTCTATTACACTAATTTTATTATAAATGGCATTTTCAACTGCCACATATTGACTTGAATTGCATCCAAAAGGAAATATCAAAGTCTCAATATTATTTTCTTTAATCATTTCATCTGACAACTTCAAGTAATTAGCAAGAGCTATATCCAGACTATCTACTTCTATTTTTCTCATTTGCTCACATAATAACTTTTTTCCATCATCAGTACTTAAAGATATTACAGCTGCCACTTCCTTCATATAATCAACAACAGCAAAAGAACGTTTATCAAACTTTTTTAACTGATGGGAATCAAAATCAAGAGAACGTCTATTATGAAATATTACATGATAGTAAGATCTACCAATACTTTTAAATTCATAAACCCATTGAACATCTGGTAATAGTCTTTTGTTTTTAATAACATAAAACTTATAATCATAAGGATTCAAAATGTCAGGATTAGTAATAAATTCAACTCTCCATGCGGAAAAATTATAAAAACTAGGACTGCCTTTATATTTAATCATATAAGTTCTATTTTTCGCGTTATATTTACAACAAGAAATATCATTAGTAACAATCTTACCATCATTAATAATCATTTCTTTTAAAGAATTCATAGTACCACCAACTTTCAAATAATAAATATATTCTTAATTATTAGAAGTTATAAATTTTCTACTACTACAATCCAATTTAGAAACTTCTTCTCCTACTTCTCCTCACATGCTAACTTAATTATCTCATTAATAAACTCATTTTTAGACGCCGTATATTTTTTTCTATCATCAGCATATTTTATAGCTAAATCTTTTTTCAAGTCTTCATACTCTTTTAAAGCCCAAACATTTTTTCTTAAATAATCTCTAAAAAGAAGAGATTCAATATACCTTTTTCCTTCAATCTCCATAACATGAATAAAATGTGTTCGGTTATCTTCATTTCCCTTTCGAACTAAAATTTCTCCCTCTGTAGAATCTTCTTTTACCGAATAAGGTTCAACCATAAACTTTTTAGCAACTTTATCAAAATCACTTAAGTTCTTAACGCCTATCGCAATATCAATAATAGGTTTAGCTGACAAACCTTCTACAGAAGTTGAACCAATATGTTCAATAGCTAACGCTACATCTCCAAAAATTTCTTTTAAATTCTTCTCTTCCTCTAAGTACATATCCTTCCACTTTGGATTATACTCCTCCAACTTAACAGTACCAACCTTTAATCCCATATATAAACACCTCCTAATATATCGTTACAGCATATCATAAATTATAATCTAGATGTCTATACTTTTTTCATCTTATAATAGAGTAAACTTTTCCTACTAAAATTAAACTTTAAAAACCCCTATACATTATCATTTTCTAATATTTCAAGTATTATTTTCTCAACTGATTTCCAAGTGTTTTTTAAACTGTCATAACTTAAAACTTCTAAGACTTTATCAACTGGAGTCCAAACAACATCATGCGTATCTTCACTTTGATTATTACTTTTTCCTTTATCAACTGCAAAAAACATATAACAAACACATTCTTCACCCCTTGGTGTTGTATATTTTTCTACAAAAGGTTCATACTCATCAATTATAAAAGCTATTCTCTTTGTCTCTTCAGCAACCTCTCTTACTGCTGTTTGCTTTAACGTTTCCCCTTCTTCTACATGTCCTTTTGGAAACGAATAATCATTTTGCCTCTTCCTATAAATAACCACAACCTCTCTTGACTCTTTTCTTATCAAAAAACATCCTGCCTTTTTAGTAACCATACAATTAACTCCTCTACATCTAAACTATATATAAGATGCAATATAATTATTTAAAAATTCTACTTCCTTATCACTAACATTAATATAACTTGATATATCTAAATCTTTTAAACAAGAAAACATCGAATTATGTAAAACTTTATCTAAAGTACTATCACAATTATCACTAGACTTTATCAAATCAACCAAATTAATTAATGACTTAAATACTCTAAATATATAAGCATTTTTAATTCCTAAATCATCTTCCAGTAACATTCTCTTATAAACTTCTTCAATAAACATCATATGATCATTAATAACCTTATCACTAACTTTTCTTCTACTAATAGAATAATCATTTATATAATAGTTGTACCAAATACTAGAACTTAAACCAATTTGTTTTACCCTATCCATAAAATCAATCATGAATAAAGTATCTTCACTCATTCCAAGACTACTATTAAATCTTAAATCTCCAAGTACACTCCTTTTATAAAGTCTAGTATATATTCTACCAGTCGGAAGACTACCAATCTTTTTATTATCTTCCATTAACTTACCAGACAACAGCTTATCCATAACTAAATCTAAATTACTCTTATCGTAAATATAAAATCCATCATCACATTTGCGTACTTTTACAACTTTCCCATTTTTAATTTCATTATATCCACCAATAACTAAGTCTAAATCATTGTCTTTTATTAAACTAAAAGCTTCTTCTAAAAAATTATCTTCTAAAGTATCATCACTATCTACAAAAGTTAAATACAAAGAATTAGAACTATCTATTCCAATATTTCTAGCTCTACTCACTCCTCCATTAACTACATGTTTAACAATACAGTTCTCTTTATCTTTAGCATACTCATCTAAAAAATTTCTAACTTCATCAAAACTACCATCATCAATTATATAAACTTTATAATTCTTAAAAGATTGTCTCTCTATACTACTTAAACATCTTTTCAAATCATCAATTGGTGTATTATAAACAGGTATAATTATATCTATCATCTTAAACCTCTATTCCTAACTTCTTAATCATCATTTCTGGTTTTCCCATATTTAACTCTTTTGATATCTTAATACCCAAAGAATCAATAAAATCTTGAATCTGACTCTTTATAAAACTAACATCAACATCTTCATTAGTACAATATTCAACCTCTAAGAAATATCCTAAATTCTTAACAGTTTCCAATACAATTTCATACTTATCCGTAACATAAATTCTCTTACTATTATGAATAGTAAGTAATTCCTTAAGCCCCAACTTTTTTAATATCTCCGTAATCATATAAATATTTCCAACTTCAGTTTCATACTCATCAGAATATAACCATTTACCATTATCAAAATTATCTACTTTATAAGTAATATAATTCTTATTATCTATAGTTCTAACTCTACAAACTTCATCTATCTCACCGTTACTATTAGGTTTTAAATTAGATCGTTCCGGATCATAATAATAAACATCTATTGTTTCCTTAACTCCCTCATAAGTAAACTTATCAAGTACTTTAATAACCTCTTCTATCGGTGAGTAAACTTCAACTAATATTTCTATCTCTTTCATAAAGCATACCTCCAAAACTATTATAGCAAAAAAGTAGTTCTAAAATCTACTTAACTAATAAACAATAATTAACTCCTTAAGGAGCTAAATGCTTATTAACAATCCATCCTAAAGGATTAGTTTCTCTATAATTCGCATTAAAAAATTTAATTCCCTCTGTCATACTATAAGAAATATTTTTATACTCCTTATCACTTAACATTTCCCTTGCAAACTTATCATCATAAATCTTAATATTACTAGTCTCAGTATGATAACTTCTCGCAAAACAACTAATCAAAGCCGTCATATTATTTAACATATTAATCACCTCCAATATTAACTACCACACTTTCACTCTTATTACTAGTCTTGAAAAAATACCAAAAATATGGTAATATAAAGACACAAAATAAAAGAAATGGACAAAGTTTTTCTAAATAATCCATTTCTTTTTTATACTTATTTTTCTAACTTAAAATATATATCATCAATACTAACGCCATCTTCTACCTTTACATCTTTAGTAATACCACATCTTTTAAATCCAATTTTTTCTACATTATGTAAAGATCTAACATTATTAGAAAATACAACAGCTGTTAAAGTATTTAAACCTACATCTTTAAAAGCATACTCAATTATTCTTTTTAATGCTTCTGTTCCATAATGTTTATTTTGCATACCCATAGTAATACAAAGTCCAACTTCAGCACTACCATTTTCTACATCCATTAATTCAACATTTCCAATATAACTTCCATCTTCTTTAGAAATCATTGAAAAAACATAAGCTTTGTCTTCTAATTTAGACTTTATCCAATTAAGCTCATCTTCTCTAGAATATACACGTTCATTTTTAGAAATAAGTCTTTGTATCTCCTTATCATTAACCATAACTAAATAATCATCTACCAAGTCGAAAGAAACCGGTATATAATCAATTCTTTCTGAATCAAAAACACTTATCATTACTTAACTCTCCTCTCACTATTTAAAGCAACATTAACTCTACTTTGAACTTCTTCTCTAAACTCCGGATAACATTCAAGTAAACTATCAATCGCATGACTATTACCATTATTATAAAACATAATATATTTATCAATCAAGTCACTATTATCAAATGGTATACTACTAGGTCTACTAGGATAATGATAAATTTTTAAATGTCCCTCTCTCTCCTCATTTTCTAAAGCTTCTAAAACATTATCATAATATGTTTTTCTAATCGGTCTTATACTCTTCTCAAACGAAATCATTTCTGGTTTCCATAAATAATCATAATGTCTAAAAGTATCTCCTGGTAACTCATAAACATATCCTTCGTGATTATAGTTATCTTCTAAAACTCCAGCTCTTCGCTCTACAAGTATTAACTTATCATCATCAACTGCTAAAACAGTATCCAAGTCTCCCTTACCTTCACCCATAAATAACATCGCAACCGTCTTATTTTCTGTTGCGTAAATACATTCCTTGCCATGTGTAGATACATGTGCCTTCAAAAAATCAATATTACCATTACGGCTACCATGATAAACTATATTCTCTTTTACCTCACTCATTTTTCTTCCTCCAAAAAATAATCTCTTATATCAAACAAATACTTATTCTTCCCTAACTCAATCTTATAAGTTACCTTAGTATCTAAAAGATCCTTCTCATAAAACTTTTTCCATATATCTTTATCAGTCATATTCTTAATAAAGTCTAAAGAGTTTCCTCTCTTTCTCATTCTTCTTATATATTTCTCTCTACTATCAAGTGAAGCATATACTAAACAGTATGGAATATTCTTCTTCCAAACATAATCTAAAATATCTTCATGGTATGACAAAAGTCCAATTCTTTTATCCCTAATAACCTCATCAATCATCCTAGTTATATATTGTAAAGAATCTCTATTTACAACCTCTCCTCTTTCTCCCTTACTTCTTTCTACTTCTAACTCAGAAATACCAGAAAAACCATACTTATAAGCTGCTCTTTCTCCATCTAAATCAACAAACCTCTTATCATTTAAAGCCAAATAAGTCTTACCAGTTGCAGGACCAGCAACAATTAAATTACAATTAATCTTGATCATTCATATCACCCTTATACATAAAACAATTCTCTTCATGTGAATAAATCACTCCAATTGCTTGTAAATAAGAATAAATTATCGTTGTACCAACAAACTTCATACCACGCCTTCTCAAATCATTAGAAATCTCATCAGACAATTTTGAACTAGTAAGACCAGTCTCATAAAATGTCTTTCCTTCAGTAAACATCTTCAAATAATTATAAAAACTTCCCATTTCTAAAACAATACTTTTAAAAATTCTCGCATTATTAATACTTGCCTTTATCTTTAACTTATTTCTAATAATTTCTTTATTCTCTAACAACTCCTCAACTTTATTCTCATCATACTTACAAACCTTATCTAAAGAAAAATTATCATAAGCCCTCCTAAAACTCTCTCTCTTATTAAGTACACATTCCCAAGAAAGCCCTGCTTGAAAAGACTCTAAAATTAACATTTCAAATAAATACTCATCTGAAAAATTCTCTATTCCCCATTCTTTATCATGATATAAAACATAAAGTTTATTATCTAAATTACACCAAGTACATCGTCTCATACAGATCAACTCCATCTAAAAAAATTATAACAAAAAAAAGCAACTAATAAAAGTCACTTAATTTTTTATATCATAAATATCATTAATACACTGAATTATTGTTTTTTTGTTAATATTTTAATTAGCTCTTCTTTCTGTTCTGCCGAAATAGGACTACTTGCTGCCTTATCATGACCTTTGCCACCCATTGCCTCAGCAATTAGTCTAACATTAACATCTTCTTTAACATTCCTATAAGAAATTGTTCCATAATCTAAAGCAATCATCATAGCAAAGTCCATATCAAAATTATGCTGTCTAAAATATTCCGCCAAATCATTTCTATATTCATAATCAATAAATACTATACCGGCTTTTAATCCCAATATTTCTCCATAATAAACTTTTCTTGCATACTCTGATAATTTTTCTTGAACTTGATTAATCTTATTATTAATTAGCATTTTTTCTAATTCACTAAATTGAAATTTTTGTATAGTCGGATCACTCAATTTTGAAAACATTAATTCTATATACCCATCACATCCAACAGAGTCGAATAATAATGTTAATTCATGTGGCATTTCATCATTATATTTAGTTTTCCATTCCCAAGTATCATATTTTCGTGTTAACTCTGAAAAATCACTTATTTTACATATAGTACCATCAATAAAACAATTTGCAACTAAATACTCATAAAATAAACTCGTACCACTACATAATCCTTTATCATCAGAAATTCTAATTGTTGTAAATGGATACTTATTAAAATTTCCCTCTAAAGCAGATTTATGATGATCAAATACAAAAAATTTATCATTTAACAGTTCATCTTTTGCAACCTTTGATAATGTCGGCTCTTCAAGCCATAAATCAGTTACAAAGACTCTATCATAATCATATATACTTCCATTCTCATAATATTTTGCTATTTCCTTTTGCAAATTAAAGGTTTCACACAATACGCAATCAACCTCTTCAAAAGCCAATTTTGCTAAAACTGCATTTCCCATTCCGTCAATATCACTTTTATGTGTAAATAATAACACTTTCATTTACTTCAACTCTCCATTTCCCACATAATATAAACTATAACTTTCACTATCTAAATTACAACAAAACCATTTCTTTGTAAAGTATCAAAATTATAACAAAAAAAAGCAACTAATAAAAGTCACTTAATTTTTTGCTTTATAATCTACTTCTTATTACCAAATCTTTTAAATGGAAATACTGTTAACTTAGTTGTACCCCTAATATCTTTTATTGAAACAGGTCCAATAATTCTACTATCAGTTGAATTAACTCTATTATCACCCATTACATAATAACAATTCTTTGGTATTTTAATAGGATCTACATCTGCAGTTACTTCATGCGAGAAATCCTCTTCAACTACTTTTCCATTTATATATAGTTTATTATCTCTATATTCAACAGTCTCTCCTGGAAGACCAACAACTCTCTTAATTATCTTTTCATTTTTATAATTAACTACTACAATATCAAATCTCTTAAGTCCCTTAAATTTAAAACTAATCTCATCTAATATCATAATATCTTTATCTTCCAAAGTATCTAACATTGAAGGACCATTTACTCTAATTGGTGTAACTATAAACATTTTAATTAATAATACCACTATAATTATAATTATATATGGTAAGTATTCCCTCATAAAAACTTCCTTTTTACTCATAATTATCTCCTATAAAGAAAAAATAAGGTATACCCTTATTTTTGTCCTTTTTCTTTAATACGGTATCCACCAACTCTATCCTTAAGGAATGTAAGTTTAGCACGTCTAACTTTACCACGACGAATTACTGTAATACCAGCAATTTTTGGTGAATGAATTGGGAAGATTCTTTCTACTCCAACACCTGAAGATATTTTACGTACTGTAAATGTTTCTGAAACAGAACCACCTTTACGTGAAACAACTACACCTTCAAATGCTTGAATACGTTCTCTCTTACCTTCGATAATCTTAACGTCTACTCTAACAGTATCACCAACACGGAATTCTGGAACGTTAGGATTAATTTGTTGTTCGTTAATTTTGTCAATAATATTAGCCATATAAGTTCTCCTCTCTAAAAATATTTACCAATGATCATATCTAATTAATATATAGTATGACAGCGGATCATCTCAAACTGACAAACAAGATTATAGCACAACCATATCTAAAAATCAATCCATTTTCTTGTTATTTAAAGGTTTTATAAAGATTTTCTGCTTAATAATTAACAAAATCTTCATAATCTAAATCACTAAATTCAATATTCTCTATACTTAAAACATTATTATCATCATCAAATACTAATTTAAATACATCCGGAGAATTAATTCTCTTATTAAATACTTCTCTTCCCCTAAAACTAAATACTAATTTTCTATCTAGTGAAACACTATCTAAATGACACCATTTTAATAGTAAAAAAGTAATAGCTAAACCATGAGAAAATATTGCAATTCTCTTTCCTCTATTAGCACTAACTACCTCTTCTAATGCCTCATACATTCTGTTTCTAACCTCTTCCTGACATTCTCCACCCAATGGTCTAAAATTAGAGTCAGTATATTGTAAAATAAACCAATCTGAAACATTTAAAGAAAAATCCGTCCCAACTCTTCTCTCATCAAATCTAGAGTCAATATTAGCCTTCAAGTTCTGACTTTCCATCATATATTTAGCAGTTTGTAAAGTTCTAACACAATTGCTAGTATATAAAACATCAATATTTTGTAATTCCTCTTCACGACTCAAAATCTCTGCTCTTTTTTCTCCAGATACACTCAAAATTATTTTTTCATTTTTTAATAAATCACTTTGTAAAGTATTATAAGTATCAATCATTTCACCCTTCATTCTAACAGAATGTCTTATTAAATATACAACAGTTTCCATATAGCCTCCTAAATTACCTCAAGTCTATTTTTCTTCTTTCTTCTAATAACAAAATAAACTCCATAAATACAAATACCAGTACCAATAAAACACAATCCATTAATAAAATTAATCTTACTATGAACAACAACTATTCCACTAGCATCAAAATCACTTTTATCAATTACAATACTATCTTTCATTAAAGGTATTCTAACACTAGCAAGTTCCACCTCAACATCCTTGTATGAACACAAAACTATCTCTAACAACATATTCGCATCATCTGAAAAATTTCTCTTAATTTCTCCAGCATAGCCTAAATAATCTTGATACTTAATTTCTGCATACTTATTAAAACTAATTTTTCTATCAAAGACATTATACCTAGTTTTATCCGTAATTACCTGCTCAAATTCCCTAACTTTATTTTTAAAGCCTCTATCATATACAATCATCTTAGCCTTTAAATAGTACTCCTCATCATATTTAATATTATAATCAAAGTACTTTTCAATATCAAAACTAGTCCTAATACTTTCTATAAATTTCCCATTAAAACTTGTTTTCTCATCACTACTAAACTTTTCTTTATCATTTAAAGTAACTATATAACTACTAACTACTTTTTCACTATACAAAACATCCTTATCCTTAGTATAAGTAAACCCTATAAAACATAATAAAAGACAAAGTAATCCTACACCAAAAATAAATATACACCTATAAACTTTTCTATTTATTTTAATCTTTTTCATAACTCTTCACCTTATAATAATAAGAATACCTAAATTATTAATCACTTACAATACTTTAAAGAAAAAGAAGTTTCATAATTTACAACTTCTTTGACATTATCTACCCTTACCAATTTCATTAGTAATCATTAAACTATTCTGTAATTCTGCAAATTCTAACTTTGCCTGTTTTTGTAGTGTACTTAATTGTTTAGCCATTATCTCTAATTCTTTCTTTTCTAAATAAATTCTATATTTATTTTTAACTTCTTGTCTAAACTTTTCAATTCTATTTAAAGCTATTCTAAATGGTTCTCCTGTATCATCATCACTAATTAATAGTTCTGTTAACTCTGCAATTAACTTTTTATATTTTTTATCTACATATTCTCTAACTAATCCTTTCGCAAGCATAACATCAACTACTAAAATATCTTTAACAACCATTTCATGTATCCTAAATTTATTACCTCGAGAAGGCATTAAAAATCCATCTAAATTTTTAATTTGATCAAAATCCTGATACTTCCATTTTTTCTTAACAACTTTTTTCTTACTAATAGAATACATAAAAACCACCTACTTCTCTAATAAATCTGGTCTACGTTCTTTTGTTTTTTTTAAACTCTCCATCTTTCTATATTCAGCTATTCTTTTATGATCTCCTGACAATAATACCTCTGGTACTTCCATTCCCTTATAAATTCTAGGTTTTGTGTAAGTAGGATAATCCAACAAATTATTATTAAATGAATCATTTATATGAGAACCTTCTTCTATAACTCCTGGCAAAAGTCTACCAATCGAATCAACTAATATCATACTAGCTAACTCTCCACCAGTTAAAACATAATCACCAATACTTATTTCCATATCACAAATACTTCTAATTCTCTCATCAAAGCCTTCATAATGACCACATATTAGAATTAAATGCTTTTCTTTTGCTAAATCATAAGCCATATCTTGTTTATACAAAGTACCATCTGGTGTTAATAAAATAACTTTTGTATCTTTTTTCCTTAAATCATTAACACAATCAAATATTGGTTGACAAGTAAGAACCATTCCATTACCACCACCATATGGAGTATCATCAACTTTATGATGTAAATCTAATGAATAATCCCTAAAATTATGAATTTCAACTTTTATCTTTCCAAGATCAATTGCTCTTTTAATTATTGATTCATTAAATATTCCCTTATACATTTCTGGAAACAAAGTTAAAATATCAATCTTCATTATACCACCTACATTCCTTCTAATAACTCAACTAGTACTTCCTTTTTATCTTTAGAAATACTCTTAACCATTGGTGAATTAATAGGAATCAACACCTCTTTATCAAACATAACTCTAAGTATCTTATTATTAGGACTAGCTAAAAATATTTCTTTTATTATTCCACGTTTTCCATCACTAGTCAACACAGTAAAATTAATTAGTTCTTCATCTAATACTTGATTATCATCTAACTCTAAACTACTCTTTAAAACATATACACGCTTTTTTACTAAGAATAAAACCTCATTTATATTATTATAATAATCTAAAGTAACCATATCAAAATTTTTATGTTTTCTATAACTTCTAATAACATATTCTTTATCATCTATAATAAGTTTTTTTCCAACTATAAACACCTTGTCCTTAAACTGAAAATCACTGAGTATTCTAACTTCACCCTTAATACCATGAGTACCAACTACTTTTCCTATATATACTTCATCCATTATTAATTCCCCAATTCATACAATAAAATACTAGTCGCAACCGCAACATTAAGACTCTCAACATCAGCATTCATTTTTATATAAAGGTTTTCATCACATAGATCTAATATTCTTCTCTTTACCCCATTACCTTCATTACCAACTATCAAAACAAACTTTTCTTTATCATCAGGGATAAGACTTTTTACATCAACTCCACCATCAACACAAGTCCCATATACTTTAAAGTCACTTGCTTTAATCATTCTAACCCAATCATAAACATTTCTAACAATAATATTAGTATGAAAAATCATACCTTGTGTTGCTCTTAAAACTTTGGGATTATATAAATCAACAGTTTCTTCAGAAAGTACAATAGTCGTTACTCCAAATGCTAAAGCACTTCTAATAATAGTACCCAAATTACCTGGATCCTGAATATCATCAAGCACTAAAATTCTATTTCCTTCTACTTCTTCACCATCTCTATCTCTTTTTCTGCATAGTGCCATAACACTACTAGGTGTATCTAAAGCTGATATTTTACTTAAAACTTCTCTGGAATAATATCCATAAGGAGATGGAAATGGCAAATCTGTACCCTCTTCTAAAATAAGTTCTTCTAAAACACCAGCTCTAAAAGCTTCTATTGCTAAATGTTCTCCCTCAACTATAAATAAGTTATATTCATCACGATATTTCTTCTTTTGTAACTTCTTAAGCATCCTAACCTTTTCATTATCTAAACTAGTAATTACATTCAAAACTCCTTCATCTCCTTACGATATTTCTTATAATCAGGCATATTATCTTCTACTAATGCCCAAAATCTATCTGAATGATTCCCATGTATTAAATGAGATAATTCATGTACAATAACATAATCTAAATACTTAGAATCCCTTTTTATTAACTCTAAATTAAGAGTAATAACCTTAGTCTTAATATTACAAACACCCCATCTACTAGTCATTTTTCTAATCTTTAACTCCGGATATGGAATCCTCTTTGTAAATTTATTATACTGAGTATTTAAATGTTCTAAAAATAACTCTTTAGCTTGATTCTTATACCACTTAGTAACATCAAAATTTTTATTAATAAAAACCTTATTAATTCCAAACTCTATATTAGGACTATCCACATAAACAATATCATATCTATGTCCTAAATAGAAAAAGCCATCATTATTTTCTTTTTTCTTTTCTTGTACGTCTATCATCTTAATTAACTTTTCATAATTTTCTTCTATTAAATTTGTAATTGTCTTAGTAGTTGTAAATTTATTAGTAGTAACTAAAACAGTTAAATCAGGTTTTACTCTAATATAAGTATTTCTAGTTGTACTTTTTCTCTCTATCACAATATCATAAGTTTTCCCATCAACATTTAACTTCATTTATATCACCAATTATATTTTACTATATAATAAGTAAAAAATAAAGTTTCGTATAAAAATATAACTTTTGTCTCATTATATATATGAGGAGGAAAATATGGAAATGAGTATCAGAGAACACATAATAAATAATTTTAAAGGTGATGATTATAACACCCTTCGTCAAGCAATCGACGAATCAGTTTCATCTAATGATGAAGTAACATTACCAGGTTTAGGAGTTTTCTTATGTCTAATTTGGGAAAACGCTGATCAAGAATTAAAAAATGAACTTATTGAAATAATTAAAAAACGTGTAGAAAAAGGATTAACTGAAAAAAGTTAATCCTTTTTATTTTATACGAAAAGAATTACTAAACCGTTAGCAATTCTTGTTCTTTCTCTTTTAATATATTATCTACTTTTTTATTATATTCGTTAACTATATCTTGAATATCTTTCTCTAAACCCTTTTCTTCATCTTCTGAAACTTCTAGTTTAGAAACAGCTTCTATTCCTTCACGCCTAATATTTCTAATCGCAACTTTAGCTTCTTCTGAAATAGCTTTAACTTGTTTAACTAATTCTCTTCTTCTCTCCTCAGTAAGTTCTGGAATAATTATTCTAATAGTTTCTCCATCATTACCAGGATTATATCCTAAATTAGAAGCTAAAATAGCTTTTTCAATATCTTTTAAACAACCTCTATCAAAAGGTTTAATTAATAATTGACGTGCTTCTGGTACAGAAATAGTTGCTAATTGTTTTAAAGGTGTCATACTACCATAATATTCAACAACAATACCATCTAAACTAGAAGGATTAGCTCTTCCAGCTCTAACAGTAGCAAAACGTTTCTCTAAATTAGCAATAGCCTTATCCATTTTTTCATTCAATTCTAAGATAATCATGTCGCTATCCATTAAATTCATCTCTCCTTAATAATTATATTATATTATAAATATAAGATAAAAGAAAGAAAAAAAGCAGATAATTCTACTTAATTTCATCAAACTAAACAAGTAATTATAACTATTTATTAGTAGACTCTGTATATTTATATACATAATTACCATCTTCTAATTCAAATACCATATCATAAATAGTACCTTTTCTAGCATTATCTTCTGTATCATCAAGAACAAAAGAATCAGGTTGAGAATAAGTAAGTCCTGTAACTAAAACCGTATGATTATAATCCTTATAGTAAGCTACATTACCATTATTATATTGAGCAAATAATACTCCAACCTCAATTGTAAGTTTATTACCATCTTTATATGCTCCTACTACTTTCTTAAAGTCAGTAACAGTACAAGTCCCACCACAAGCCGGCTCACTCTGATAATCATAACTCTTAGTATTCCAATTATAAACAAACTTAGCACATTTATCAGTATATTGAACATGATTATAATTGTAACCATTACCAAATATATTACTAACTACTTTAGAAAATTGTTCTTCTGTTAAATTCATCTTACCAAACATATCTTCAGCACTTACAACTGCAACTTCATAAACAAATTCATTCTTTAAAGAAGTAACAGAAACTCTCTTATCCTTAAAATATTCCCATACTCCACATTCCCTAGTCGATCTAGTAACCCTATTATACGTATTTGTAACAATATCATCATTAACATCTAACTTAACTATTAAATCATTATCATTTGTATTGTTCTTATCATCAGTTTCCTTATCATTATCCTTATTATCAACAACATCATTATTTCCAGTACTTGGTTTTGGAATAAAACCTTTATCATAAGCAATATAGATTAAAGCTAGAATTAAAGCCATAACCAAAATAAAGATAAGTGCTTTAGAAATATTATGTTTTTTGTTTTCTTTTAATTTTTGATCAACTAATTTATCAACTTTCAAACTTAAAGTGTCATCAACTAACTTATCTACTTTCTCATCTAAATTTTCATCAACTAACTTATCAACCTTATCATCTAAATTTTCCTCAAATATCTTATCTACTTTTTCATCTATACTCTTATTAACTATTTTATCTATTTTTCTATTAAGTGATGCCTCAACTTTTTTAGCATCATTCTTATCATTTTCTATATTAACATTCCTAGTAACATTATCAGCTTTATTATTTTTATTTTCTCCTGTACTCTTAACTGTATTTTTTATATCACTATTTTCTTCTTTTTTAGTCACCTTAATCACTCCTATTATAAATATAATAAATAATGAATTTATACGCAAGGAAAGAAAAAACAAATAAAAAAGACTTTACAAAAAAAGACACTATTCACTAGTGTCTTCTTCAAAATATTCATTAAGTAATTTTATATACTTATCTTTTATTTTACTATCATCTTCATTGTCTAATATATCATCAGTTGAATTGGTTGCCATATCATTATTATGAGAAATTATCTTACCCTTCTTTACAAAATAAATATCTGGTAAATATAAATATTCTTCATTATTAGAATTTACATCTAAATATCCAGACAATAAACTAATTAATTCCACATATTTAGAAGTATTATTATCTCTAATAACAACAGGATTATAGTAATAAACTACAACTTCACCAAATCCACTATCTTTAATAGCTTCTGAAAATATTTTTACTGTTTTAGTAGCAATCTCATTATCAGAATTACCAAAGAAAATAATACCAGTTCCCTCTCTTAATATATTAAGTATTTCATCAATACTTACATATTTAAAAGCATTTTCTTTAGGAACAGAATACTCTTTAGAAAATTTTTCCGAAGGTGACATCTCTTCTACTTTTTTTACAGAACATCCTGAGACAAATACCATAATAATCAATAGTAACAATAGTAATTTTTTTTTCATATACTTCTTACCTAATAAAACTTATGCGTTTTTAATTTGACTCATTACTTCATCAGCAAAGTTTTCTTCTCTCTTTTGAATTCCTTCACCAACAGCAAATCTTACCATTGAAACAATTTCACCATTATTATTTTTAACATAGTTAATTACTGATAAAGAAGAATCTTTAATAAATTTTTGTTCTTCTAAGCAAACCTCTTCATAGAACTTACCAAGCTTACCAGTAGCAATCTTAGCAGCTATTTCTTCAGGCTTTCCTTCAGCCATAACTTGTTCTTTAATTACATTAGCTTCTCTATCTACCATTTCTTGAGGAATATCAGCTCTTCTTAATCCTACTGGATTCATAGCAGCAGCTTGCATAGCAACATCTTTAGCAACTTCTTCATTTGCACCCTTTAAAACTACTACAACACCGATTTTTCCACCCATATGTTTATAAGTACCAAAGCACTCATCATCATTCTTAGTAACAACTTCAAAACGTCTAAAACTAATCTTTTCACCAATCTTAGCAACTAAAGCTACTAACTTATCATTAATAGTTTCATCACCATCTTTAAGATTTAAAACATCTTCAACAGTTTTAACATCATTCTTTAAAATTTCATCTGCTAAATAATCTACAAAATTAGTAAACTCTTCATTCTTAGCAACGAAATCAGTCTCAGAATTAACCTCTAACATAACTGCTTTATTACCATCAACTTTAATTTGACATAATCCTTCAGCAGCAATTCTACTTTCTTTCTTAGCAGCTTTAGCAATACCTTTTTCTCTTAACCAGTCAACTGCTTTTTCCATATCACCTTCAGTAGCTTCTAATGCTTTTTTACAATCAAGCATACCAGCTCCTGTTTTTTCTCTTAATTCTTTAACATCACTTGCTTTAATCATAATATTTCCTCCCATATATATCTAAATTATAACTTATTTTTTTTATAATGAAAACAAAAAAGAGTGAAAATTCCCTTCCACCCTTCCTTAGTTCTTATTTCGTAAATTATTTAGTTAAAGCTTCTACTAATTCAGCTTTCTTCATTGTAGAATAACCCTTAACATCTTTTTCTTTAGCCATGTTCTTTAATTCAGCTAATGTTAAGTCATCTAACTTTACTTCTTCTTTAGCTTCTTCAACTACTTTTTCTTCTTTTACTTCTTCTTTGATTTCTTCTTTAGCTTCTTTCTTTTGAGCTTTCTTTTCAGCTTTAGCTTTATCTTCTTCACTAACGAAATCAATTACTTCATTACCATTAACTTCAGCAATAGCATTAGTTAAAACTCCAATTAATAATTTAACTGCTCTAACAGCATCATCATTACCAGGAATTACATAATCTACCATATCTGGATCACAGTTAGTATCTACGATACCAAATACTGGAATACCTAAAATACGAGCTTCTTTAATAGCAATTTCTTCTTTACGAGGATCAACGATTACTAATGCTTGAGGCATTTTCTTCATTTCTCTAATTCCTCTTAAGTTTTTATTTAATTTATCGTATTCTTTCTTAATTTGAATAACTTCTTTTTTAGGAAGCATTTCGAAAACGCCTTCTTGTTCCATTTTCTCAATCTCTTCCATTCTCTTAATTCTTGAACGAATTGTCTTGAAGTTAGTTAAAGTACCACCTAACCATCTTTCATTAACGAAATACATGTTAGTTCTAGTAGCACATTCTTCAGCAGCTTCTTGAGCTTGTTTCTTAGTTCCTACAAATAAAACTGAACCACCATTTTGAGCTATTTCTTTCATAGCTTCATAAGCTTCTTCTAATTTCTTAACTGTCTTTTGTAAATCGATAATATAAATATCATCTCTTGTAGTATAGATGAATTCCTTCATCTTAGGATTCCATCTTCTCTTTTGATGTCCAAAATGAACACCAGCTTCTAATAAATAATTCATTGATACTATTGTCATATTTTTTCTCCTTCGTTTTATCTCTTCTATTAGTTTCTAAAACTTTATCACCATAAAGGCACTAGATAAGTAAATTCACTAATATGTTTATTTTGTTAAAGCTTCAATAATTTCAGCTTTTTTAAGTCCAGCAACACTAATATTTTTACTTGCTGCTACTTCTTTTAATTCAGCAACTGTCATTTTTGAATAATTTACAGTTTCTTCTTTCACTGCTTTCTTAACTGTTTTTTTCTCTTCAGTCTTCTTAGTAGCTTTAGCACCATTAATAGTTACTTCTCTACCAATAACTTCAGTTGATTTAGTTATTTTTCCAGCTTTACCATCTTTAGCAACCTTAACGAATTCACTAAACATCTTAGGATCATTAATTGCTATTTCTGATAACATTTTACGGTTAACTTCAACACCAGCTTTATTTAAACCTTCAATAAATCTTGAGTAGCTAATGTCATTTTGACGACAAGCTGCATTAATTCTTGTAATCCATAACTTTCTGAAATCTCTCTTCTTTTGTTTTCTATCTCTGAAAGCATATTGTCCAGAGTGCATTAATTGTTCTTTTGCTGACTTATAAAGTCTATGTTTACTACCAAAGTAACCTTTAGCAGCTTTTAATACTTTTTTATGACGAGCTTTTGTAACTGCTCCGTTCTTTACTCTTGCCATTTTCTATTTCCTCCTTTTAGATTATATTACGTTCTTAATTCTCTTTAAATCAGACTTATGAATAGTAGAACCCTTTCTACAAGCTCTGTTATAACTTGCTGATTTGTAACCAGTATTATGAATACTACCAGGTTTTCCAATTTTATAATCATTTTTACGTTTGTTTAAAACTTTCTTTAATCCACTATGTGTTTTAATTTTTGGCATATTATTTCCTCCTATTATTTATCTTTTTTTGGTACTAATAACATAGTCATAGTTTTTCCGTCTAACTTAGGTTTTTGCTCTATATCCGCATAATCACTAACTCGAGATGCAAAACGATCAAGGACTTCTTTTCCTAACTCAGTATGAGCTAGTTGTCTTCCTTTAAAACGAATTGTAAGTTTGATTCTGTCACCTTTTTCCAAATACTTAGAAGCATTACGAAGTTTAGTTTCAAAATCACCTACATCAATAACTGGTGATAAACGATATTCTTTTAACTCAGACATATTAGCTTTTTGTTTCTTTAACGCTTCCTTTTCCTTCTTTTGCTTTTCATAACGGAACTTATTATAATCCATTACTTTACAAACAGGTGGATTAGCATTAGGACTAATTAGTACTAAGTCTAGTGCTGCATACGAAGCAAGTGTTAAAGCATCTTGAATTGACTTAACTCCTACTTGTTCCCCGTTAGGACCAATAACTAATACTTCCTTAGCCTTGATTTGATCGTTAATCAACATGTTATTCTTATTGTTTGCGATAAAAAACACCTCCAATATAATAAGAAAAGTGGATATAGAATCTATACCCACTTCAAAAACCAAAACAATAATATTTAAATTTATCATTGGCATTTGACCTATTCACATACTAGCAAATCAGGTGGATATAAATCTCTTTCCTTTTTTCTCGACTAGTACAATTATATGCATAATTGCCTTATATGTCAACGTTTTTTTACGTTTTTGTAATATTTTTTCAATATTTTTGCTTATTTTTCCTTAAATTTAACTTTTTCCTTATATTTTGGCTTAAAAAATACCCCTGCAAAGTTTCTACCACCCTTAGTAGGTTCATTACCACCTTTAGGACTAGCCATACTATTAGAGTAATATCTAATATTTGTTCTTGTATCATCCATATTAAATTCCATAGTATGAATATTTCTCTCTAAAAGTTCATTTTCTATTACTTGACGCATATTAATTTTAAACACACCATTCTCTTCTGTAATAGCTCCATCCCATAACTTTCTATCTGTTGCCCATCTAGGATATGTATCATATGACCAATCACTACCAGCACAAGCACTAATATAAGCAACAATATCATCATCCTTACTATCATATGCTCTTTGTAAAGCATCAACTACCATCATAGGCATCTTCTTATCAATAAGTTCAGCACTACAATGAGCAATTGCAACAGCTCCCTTTCTTAAATCGGCTGCCATAACAACAGGACAATCTGCTATTGGATGTCCAATAACAACACCAGGTACTTTATCAGTAGTAATTAAAATATCCTCTGGAATCGAAGTCATCCAGCCATCAGGATTAGCCTCAACAAACTCACGTGTAATCTCAAAACTACTACCATCCTTATTTTTTTGATCAGCAATAAAAATCTTACTAGCATCAAAACCATAATAATCAGCCATAGCTCTTCTATGTCTTTCAAAGATAATCTGTCTAATTTCACTATTCAATTTAGAATCATGATCCACAAGTACACCAAATACAGCATATAAATAAAATCTATCTAACTTACTTAAATTTTCAGAACTAATAGAAGACATATTCATAGTTCCAAATTGATTTCCTACATCTATAATTTTTAAACTCATTATTATCAATCCTCTCTCTTACTTTTTTCTAGGTGGTAATGGTGGTACTCTTCTAGGTGGCAATGGTGGTATTCTTCTAGCTGGTAACGGTGGTACATCTTTAGAAATAACTTCCTCATCACGAATACGTCTAGGTAAAGAAGAAACATCAGAAGTATTAGGATGATTTCTTATATAATCAAAATGATTAATATCAGAATAACTACCACTTAATTTTTCACTACCATTCAAAGAAAAATTAAGATCATAATATAACCTAGCACCATCTTTAAAATAAACCTCAGCCCATTGATGCCCAGTAGAACCATGATTACCAGATACTAAATAGCACTGCATTCCTAAATATCTATTACTTAATAAAACTTTAAAAAGATTAGACCTTCCCGTACATACACCTGTTCCACTTTGATATGTTTTAATCGGATCGCTATGTTCCGGACACTTAGGTCTCTCTTCCCCAGCAATCATTACACTACCAGCAAATGACGTAGTTTTTCGAAGATGTTTAAATACAAAATCACATTTTTCTCTATCAGACATAGTTTCTAAAGCATCACCATATTTCGTATAAAACTCTAATACAATTCCTTGTAAATCTAAAGCTCTTATTTTAGATCTATTATCTAACTTATCTATAACTTTATTAAAATATTCTTCTCCTCTTCTAAGTAACCACCAATCAAAAGAATTCTCTCCATAATATTGAACACCCATTGCTGCTGTATTAGATACTTTAACATTCATTGGTAAATTTTCCAATGGAATAAATTCATTCATACCAAATTGCATATATGTAACATCTATAACTACTGGTTTATTACATTCTTTTCTAGCAAAATATTCCAATAATAAATTTAACCCAGTCACATTAAATTCACGAGTCAAATTAAAAACAACTCTAATGCCATCTGGCAATGCATTAACATGTTCAATAATAGTATCTGGTATTAACTGATTATCATCAGGACTAGTAATAATTAATGTATCTTCTCCTGCTACATACCTATACTTAATACCATAAATATCCCTCCAACTATTAACACCTGCTCGTTCATGTTTCAAACGATGAATATCATCTCTAAATGGATACTTAATTTTTTCTACTCTAATATCATCCATTCCAAACTCCCCTTCCAAGTCAGTTACATATTCTAACATAAAAGACTTTATTTTTCAATAGAAAAAGGATTCTAAAAACGAATCCTCTCCTCTATATAATTAACTAATTCATCTAGTTTTAATGTAACTTGTTCCATTGTATCTCTATCTCTTACTGTTACTGTATTATTATTTATTGTTTCTTCATCTATAGTAACACAGAAAGGTGTACCACAAGCATCTGCTCTTCTATATCTCTTACCAATAGAACCAGACTCATCATAACTAGTCATAAAGTTCTTAGCAAGCATATTATAAACTTCATTAGCTTTTTCACTATGATACTTTTTAGCAAGTGGTAAAACATTAACTTTATATGGAGCTAAAGCTGGATTAATTTTTAAAACCTCACGAGTATCATTTTCTAATTCTTCTTCATGATAAGCATCAACAAGTATTGCAAGTAATAATCTATCAACTCCAACAGATGGCTCAATAACATATGGTAAATACTTTTCATTTGTTTCTGGATCAAGATATTTTAAATCTGTCTTAGAATGTTTTTCATGAACAGATAAATCATAATCAGTTCTATCAGCAATACCCCATAATTCTCCCCATCCCATTGGGTATTTGTATTCAACATCAGTAGTAGCTTTACTATAGAAACATAACTCTTCCTTTTCATGATCTCTATATCTTAAATTCTCTGCTTTAAGACCTAAATCCTCTAAGAAATTTAAACAATATTGTTTCCAATAATTAAACCACTCTAAATCAGTACCTGGTTTACAGAAAAATTCTAATTCCATTTGCTCAAATTCACGAGTTCTAAAAATAAAGTTACCTGGAGTTATTTCATTTCTAAATGACTTACCAGTTTGTCCTATACCAAATGGAACTTTAGCACGCATAGAACGGCAAACATTATTAAAGTTAACAAATATACCTTGAGCAGTCTCACCGCGTAAATAAACCTTACTTTTTGCATCATCTGTGACACCCATATGAGTTTCAAATAATAAGTTAAATTGTCTAATAGGAGTAAAATCACTCTTACCACAGTTTGGACAAACTATATTATTATCTCTAATATATGTCTCTAACTTTTCATTACTCCACCCATCACCAGTTTCTTTACCATTAGTAAATTCTTCTATAAGTTTATCTGCTCTATGTCTAGTCTTACATTTCTTACAATCAATTAATGGATCTGCAAAACTTGCAACATGACCTGACGCAACCCAAACTTCAGGATTCATTAATATAGCGGCATCAAGTCCATAGTTATATCTATTTTCTTGAATAAATCTTTTCCACCAACATCTCTTAATATTTTCTTTTAATTCCTTACCTAATGGACCATAATCCCAAGTATTCGCAAGACCTCCATATATTTCACTACCCTGAAATATAAATCCATACTGTTTACAGTAAGCAACCAATTTTTCCATAGTTAATCTTTCCATTTTAATTCCTCCATTCTTAACTGTTTTGGTCTATCTTTATCATTTTCTCTATTTTTAGCATCTTCATTATGAGAAACTACTAAAGCTTCAAGAACTGGTAACACTTCTGGTGTAACTCTAACTCTAGGAGCTCCATAATCAACATACTCACATATATCTTCACTTTTTCTTAAGAAAGTTACATTAATAAGATTAGATTCTTCTTCTTCTCTTCCAACTGCAACTTCTCCTTCACTAAGCATAGGACTAAATATATCAATTAAAAATTCTTTTTCTCTATCTGTAATTTTCCCATTAACAGTTTCTAAATAAAACCTACAACTTCTATCATCTTCTATATATCCAGATTCCATATATCCAGTTGAACCAGCTGTCGTAAGAAATACAGGCCCATATTCATAGAAATTTTTACTAAATACAAAAGCCCATCTATCTCTTTCATACTTCCTATATATTTTATCTACTTGTTCATCACTAATAGGTCTATTAATACAAAGACTAGTACCATCAGAACTATCAACTACATATGAAACACCATGTAATGTATTTTTTCCAACAATATTAACTTTATGATAATCTAAAAAGTAATCAATAATTGAATTAATCTTCCCCTCATCTTCTAATGTTTTTAATCCTCCTATAAAACTATTACTCAAATTCATAGTCTTATATTTGCCTTTATTCTTTCTAACAATAATCTCATTAGCGTTAATAGCTATATTACTGTAATCATTTTTCTCTAAATACTTAGAACCTATAATCTTCATGTAATTATCACCCTCCAAATAAAAAACTCCTAGAATAACGTAAGGACGAATATAAATCCGCGGTTCCACCTTACTTATTCTAGAAGAATCATCTCTAATACTATACTGCTCCGAGTTCGCCACACTCATCATCACACATATAAATCTAATATACTCACATCACTGTAAAAAGTCAATAACTAACAATTAAGTTGATTAATTTTTTTTATAAAATCCTTACTTTTCAAATATAATCCCGTATACTTTTCATAATACCCATCTAAAAACCGATTAATTTCCTTAGTTACTAAATCAGATACTTCTAACTTACTTATATTCTTTATATCTACATAATAATACATTCTAATCATCTTAATAGTCTTATCACTAACAAGACCTTCATTGCTATAGCAATTCCTACAAATGTATCCAAAAGAGTCTACATTTAAAGTAACAATACCTTTATCACTTCCACATTTACTACAACAATCTATATAAGGTTTAACTCCTAAAAAATCAAGTAACTTTAATTCTAAAATATTTGTAAGAACAATCGGACTAAATCCTTCTTCTAATTTATTTAAAGAGTCTCTAAGTAAAGAAAAAATCTCTTTATCATTATTCTGTTTAACTACTTGTAAAACTAAATCTATCATAAAAGATGCATAACTAACTCTCTCTAAATCCATAAGTATCTTCGAATAAGAATTAATCAAATCAACAGTAATCAAAGTTGATAAGCCATTTTCTTTATAGTAAACATGAAAAGTACCATAAACTAACTTTCTACTAACTCCTCTAAGTTTACTCTTAATATTTCTACATCCTTTAGACATAATCCCAATAAGCCCATACTTATCCGTTAAAACATTAAGTATTTTACTAGACTCACTATAATTAGTCTCACTTAAAACAATTCCTTCAAAACTCTCTATCTTCAAAATTAATCACTTCTTCTTTACTTGTTGTAACAAATTATAATACTTTATCTCTCCTGTTTTTCTAAATAAATCCCAAAGTATCTTATCCATAAAAATCACCTCTATTAATATAGTGATGATTTTTAATATTTTTTATACAAATTTTAAATATCTTCTTCTTTTAATCCTAATTCTAAAAAGTACTTTTCTTGATCACGCCAATTCTTTAAAGTTTTAACATAAGTTTCTAAAAATACTTTCTTCCCTAAAAACTTCTCCATATCAAGTCTTGCTCTAGTACCAATCTCTTTTAGCATTTGCCCATTCTTTCCAATAATAATCTTCTTTATATTATCTCTATCAACAACCACTAATACTTGAATATGAACAGTCTTTTCATCTTCCTCATAATTTTCAACGTAACAAGTAACAGTATGTGGAATCTCATCATGCGTAAGTTCCAATATCTTTTCTCTTACAAATTCCCCCATAATAAACTTTGTCGTTACATTAGTAAGATCCTCTTCTGAATATATTGCACCCATTTCTGGCAAATATTTCTTTATACACTCAATTAGTACTGAAACATTATCATTCTTCATTGCAGATATCGGAATGATCTCTTTAAAATCATATAACTCTTTTAATCCATTAATTCTCTCTAACAACACTTTCTTATCTTTAACTAAATCAATTTTATTAAGTAGTAAGAACACATTAGCATCCTTTTCTTTTATTCTATCTAAGATAAATTGATCTCCCTTACCAAAACCTTTAGAAATATCTATCAAAAATAAAATAACATCTACTCCTTCAGTATAAGTATAAGCTTTCTTATTCATTAAAGTTCCTAACTTATTACTAGGCTTGTGAATTCCTGGAGTATCTACAAATATTATTTGTGACTCATCATCATTATAAATTCCCTCTATAATATTTCTCGTAGTACCAGACACATTAGAAGTAATGGCTAACTTCATTCCTAAAATACTATTAAGAAGTGTACTTTTTCCAACATTTGGTCTTCCTACTAAACTAACAAATCCACATTTCATTTTAAGTCCTCACTTCCAAATGGAAAAGGACAAATCTCTTCTGCTGTATATTCCTTATATTCTCCAGTAGTTGCAAAACATCTAACAATGGCATCCTTATCAAAAAACTCTGAAATTACTTGTCTACATACAAAACAAGGCATACCAATCTCTCCTGATGATACCATTACATTTAACTCTTTAAAGTCCCCCTTTTTATATCCGGCACTAATAGCAGATACTATTGCAGTTCTCTCAGCACAAATAGTCGCTCCAAAACTAGCGTTTTCTACATTTACCCCACTAAACTCTACTCCATCCTTCACAACAACAATTGCTGAAACATGAAAGTCTGAATAAGGTGCATAACTATTCTTTTGTAATTCTAATAATTTATCTTTCATAATAACCCTCCAATAAAGCTAATTAACTTAGGTATAAATATAATAAGTCCTATAATTGCTGAAATAATAGCCATCATCAATACTCCAGCACTTGCTGTATCTTTTGTAGCCTTTGCTAAAGGATGAATCTCTGGTGAAACTAAATCCACTAAATACTCAATAGAAGTATTAAAAAACTCAGCCATAAGCACTAAACCAATAAGTACTAAACAAACTAACCATTCCGTATAACTAATCTTTAAAATAAAACCAAATATTATAACTAAAACAGCAATAACCGTATGTATCTTTAAATTCTGTTCTCCAACGTATGCCTGTAAAATACCTTCAAAAGCATATTTAAAACTATTAGTTAATCTCTTCTTATCAAGTTTTAATTCCTTAATTTTAATCTTATCTCGTGATACCATAACTACTTAATACCTCCTCTTGTTTAGCAAACATAACTTCTTCATCTTCCTTAGTCATATGATCATAACCAAGTAAATGATAAAAACCATGTACTGCTAAAAAAGAAAGTTCTCTTAGAAGTGAATGACCATACTCTTCCGCCTGAGCAATAGCCCTATCTATAGAAATATATATATCTCCTAAAACTCTTTCCTCAGTTGGCATAACAATACTATCTTCATCTTCTAAGGCAAATGTAATAACATCAGTTTCTCTATCAATATGTCTATAATTCTTATTTAACTCATGAATATAATCATTATCAACTATAATCAAATTAAAAGATGTATCAACTAACTTTTCTTTCTCAATAGCACTGAACAACACTTTCTCTACTGTTTCTAATTCCTCTATTTCTCTATCAGTCTGGTTAAAAATACAAACACTACTCATAACAACCTCCTAAAACAATACTACCAATATTACCACACCCAAAAGCAATATAGAAAGTATATTTAAAAACCATTCATTCTTTAAAACCTTAGGAAACTTATCACCAAACATATCAACTATATGATAAATATAAAAACCAATAGTACCACCTAACATATTCAATATAATATCATCAACATCAAATACTCTTCCTATAACTAATTGCACAGTCTCAATAGAAATAGATGTAATAGCCGTCAATATAAATGGTACCAATAATTTCTTATTATCTAAATAGTAACTAACAAAGAATCCATAAGGTAAAAACATGACCATATTTCCAACTACGTTCTTAAAAAATAAACGACTGCCCATATTATAACGCAATATTTCTTTAAAAGGAATAAAATTATTACTAGACCAACTAACATCATCTTGAAAAGTAACCACTTGGAATAAACACATAATATATATTAAGAATGCTAAACTTAATAATTCCTTATATATTACAAATTTTTTCTTATTCTTAATTAAGTAACTAATTCTTAAACTTGCTATAACAACACATGAAATCAAAACCATTGGCCAAGTAATATTTATAACTCCATGTAATGTATTCGTAATTGGTTCTAACACTAGTATCACTCTCCTGGGATAACTTCACTATATTCTAAGTAATCAGTAATATCTTCCTTTACTTTAAAAAATACTTCTATTATTATTTTACTATTTTTTTGATACTTTTTCAAAACTTTTTTCCCCACTATCACACTATCACTACCTATTTCATTATTTATCTTAGTAGTTGCGATAGTCAAAGCATCATCAACTACATTGTCAATAGTATAATTTTTCTCTATAACTTTAGTTTCTAAATAACTAGAAAAGTTTATTCTAATTGGTAATATCACCAAATCAACTAAAGAAAAAGACTCTCTCTTATAAGTTTTAAATCTCGAAAAAAGTGTATATGTATTATCAAGAAACTCTAACTCTAACTGTCTTTTTACTTTACCAGTTACATTTTCCTCTCTATATTTAATTGGCATTTCTAAAAACACTTTATACCAAACCTCACCATACACCTTACCAGTTGCGCATTTTTGTTTAACGATTTCTTCTTTATTATGAATAATTCCAGATATCAAAACATCTCCCTTTTTAACATAATCTAGCTTTTTCTTAACTATTTCTCCCTCTTCTGCCTCAATTGATAATATCATTGCATCCTTCTTAGCAACAACATTTCTTCTTATACATTCACTATTATTCTTATTCTTTTTTCTCTGTTCAACCCTAACTACATACTTAGTACCAATCTCTTCTATTTCTAACCATTCAATATCATTATCTTCTTTCTCTAATATCTCACTAACTATTTTTTCTTTCTCATTAAAACTAACTTTAAACTTATATTTTCTAATCCCATACTTTTCTAAATCATTATAAACAATCTCTCTAATATAAGGATTACTATGTATAACTTCTACATCAAATATAATCCTACTAAGTACTATATTAATAATTACCCCAATACCTAAACAAATAAAAAATACTAAGTACTTTCTAAATAAATATTCAATCTTAGCCAATCCATATCTATTAACAACATCTATTTTGTAACTAGTCTTAATCTTACCTACTTTTTCTAATCCTTCTTCATCAACTACTACATAAATATATTTACGTTTTTCTACCAAGTCATATATATTAATTTTATTTCTAATTAATTTCTTAACAAAATAGCTAGGATTCTTTCCTCTAACAATAATTTTATATCTTTTAATCATATAACTCCTCAATAGTTAATATCTTCCCCGTAATTAATATTTCTTTATCTAATAATTTATTAAGTACTAAATCTTCTCCCTTAATAACTATTAAGTTATTCCCATTATTAATAGATATTCTTTTATTATTTAATGTTAGTATCTCCAAATAATTAGTAATATAAACTCTATTCCTAAAAAGAACTAGTCTAAATTCATCATCTTTTATATATTCTCTTACTCTTTCAAACATAATACTCTTCACCTATAAAAGTATATGTTTTCAAACAAAATAAAAGAAATGCAAAAGCACTTCTAGTTTAATTTTCCTCTAATTATCTCACTAACTGTCTTCATATCAGTTTTACCTTTAAGTTTAGCATTTGCTTCTTTCATTACTTTTCCCATATCTTTAACTCCTTCTGGTTTAATTAAAGCAAATATTTCATCTATTGCTTTATTTACTTCCTCTAAACTTAATTGTTCTGGTAAATACTCTTCTAATATTTTAATCTCTTCTTGTGTTTTTTCTATTAAATCATTACGTCCTCCCTTTTCGAATTCTGTAATTGATTCTTTTCTCATCTTAATCTGTCTTTGAACTACTTCTGTTAATAATTCATCATTAATTTCTCTCTTACGATCGATATGTTCTTGATCCATTCCAGCCTTAACCATTCTAATAACAGTTAATCTTTCTTTTTCTTTATTTTTCATGGCATCAATCATATCATTTTTTAATTTTTCTACCACAAAATCATCTCCCTATCTAATTATACCATACTCCAGTTAAAAAAAATAGAGATTAATAATCTCTATTATTAGCACGGTTTCTCTTTTGAGAATTCTTAATTCCTTCTTTTTTAGCAGCTCTTCTTCTAACACCTGGTTTATCATAAGCTTCTCTTTTTCTACATTCTGAAGGGACACCATCTCTTGCCACTTTTTGCTTGAACTTTCTTAGAGCTTGGTCCAAATTACCTCTAACAGTTACTTTAGTTGCCATCATTATCCCTCCCTTCGTTTTTAACTACCATGAATTATAACAAAACTTCTTTTGTTTTTCAACAAGTTTTTAGGAATTTTTAACAAAAATGCCCAAATTTCAACAAATATCGCAAATTTGACCCAATATCAACTCCTAAATCATATATAAATCTAATACCAAAATATACTAAAGGTAGCGAAAAAATACCTAATATTATTAAAATTATCTTTCTATATTTACTAAAAATTAATCTAAAGGACATAACTTTCCTTCTCCAATTCTTCTAATTGAAGAACCTACTCCTTTACCAGCTTCATACAATAATTCTATAATTTTAACAAACGCATTCGCAACTGTACCAGAAATAGTCCCTCCTCCAGTTACATTTTTTAACTCATTATCATTACTTACTAACATCTATTACACCTCCCAGGATTAGTAATTCCCTCTATCACTCCCGAAATAAATATTATTAAAGCCGCTATTCCAATCATTCCAAGAGCGGATATTCCCCCAGTTATTCTTTTTAAATCATTATTATTAACAATCTCTATATCAATCACCTTCCCATATAATTTTAAATATTTCACTCAAACTAATCTTCTTATCATTAAAAACTAAACGTAAATAATCATTATCATAGCCTTCATACTTAACTTCAATCAAAACTAGACTATATTTAATTTTCTTATTAGTAAGTACATCCTTAGTAATATCAGAAATACTAAATCTATATTTTTTATCATCTATAAAAACAGAGCCATTCTTATATAAAACATCAAGTTTTCTACTATCAACCATCAATTCAATATAATATTTCTTCCTAACTCTTCCTTCCAATATTACATAACTATTAATTCTTCTAAACCAAGTATAAAAGCCAAGTACTATTAACAAAACAAACAATAAAATCACTAAAAAAGTAATAAACTTATTCTTCTCATAATTCACAAATTTCATAAACCTTACCATTTTCTAGTTTTAAAACTCGTCCAAACAACTTATAAAAATTATTTCTATGACTTATCACAATAACAGTCTTATCTTTTAAATATTCCAAAATACTTTCAAGTATCTTCCAAGTCTTACTAATATCTATCTGACTAAAAGCCTCATCAAAAATATAAATATCACTATCCCTTACTAAAGCCCTCGCTAAAATTATTCTCTGTCTCTCACCAGAACTAAAATTAAAACCATTCTCATCTACTATTTCTTGATATCCTAACTCTCTATTTTTAACGATCTCATCAATTCTAGTTATCTCAGTAATATTCTTAAACTTATCCTTATCAATTCTCTTATTCAAAACAATATTATTATAAATTGTATCTCTAAATAACGTATCATTATTACTAATATAAGTAATATTATTTCTAATAGTATCCAAATGATAATGATTAATATCAATATTATCTATTTTTATATATCCATATGAAACATTAATATACCTAAGTAACATCTTAACTAATGTACTCTTTCCTGTTCCAGATTCTCCTACTAATAAAATCTTTTCTCCCTGTAAAATTTTAAAAGAAACATTACAAAACAAAGTCTTATCTCCAAAATTATAGCTAAGATCATTAACCTCAATATTTCCCTTTAATCTATATAAAGAATAATAATGTCCTCCCTTAAAATTCTCATTTCTAATTGTAAACAAATCCTCAACTCGCTTCATAGTAATACTAAATTCTTGATATAATCCCTCTAAATTTAATAAATTACTAAAACAAAATATAAAGTAATTAAAAATATTTTGATAAACAAACAATTGTCCTTAAGACTTCTCATCTCTAACAACAAAGTAACTTCCCAACCCCAATAT
>ERZ1023658.77-NODE-77-length-40945-cov-14.450526_pt1 | contig 40945 bp, 39 predicted proteins | sample MGYA00380339_ERZ1023658 | MGnify/ENA primary metagenome ERZ1023658 (study PRJEB33179, sample SAMN07448981) | human gut metagenome | biome: Human-gut; feature: Human associated habitat; material: Faeces | host: Homo sapiens | place: India: Bhopal | collected... | reverse complement strand
GCGTGTTGTACGGCGGCGGGTCGCAAATGGAACGGCACATCGTGCTGTGAGGCTGGACAAGTAGCTTCAAACGGTCAGTGCTGTCCGTCAGGCTCGACATACTATGCGGGCGTTGGCTGTTGCGCCAGCGCTAACGCCAGTGCGGCATGCTGTACGGCGGTCAATGGATCGTCTTATGAATGGGCGGTCGGCTCTTGCCGTGTCAAGTGTGACTCTTGCCATACGCGAAACACAACAACAGGCGCGTGCGACTTTAACAACAAGATCGAAAGTTGCTGTACGGCTGCCAACTTGTTCTTTGGAACGGCCTATGGCTCAACGAACAACAGATGTTGTACGGCAAGCGAAAGCTACAGTACTTTAACAACAGGCGTTAACGGTATCGGTGTGTGCTGTCCATCAAAGGGACAAGAGTACTATGCAAGCTCTGACGCATGCTGTACAAGTATTCAAGATTCGAAAAAATGTTGCTACGGTATCCACCTTTATAATCCGTTTTATACGAATTACACGATGTCGACAATTAACCAAGTCTTGCGTTATGATCCAAATGCTACGGGCACGACTGCAACAACGGCGAAATGTCAATGTATTTATGGCGCAGGCTATGACCCTGACACATTCACACAAGTCAAAGGCGATAGCTCAAAATACGATGATGCAATGCGTTGTTGCCGACCCAACGAAACGTGGACACAATTTTATGGCATGTGTTGTGACAGCATTGCTAAGTCAGAGGAGTGCTGCTATTCGATGCACTTGACAAAAGGGACAGCAAACTTTAATGAGATTTACACCGAAGAAAACATTAAAGATTATGTTGTATATGACAAAAACGCAACGTATCAATGTGCTTGCCGCAACGGTTATGCGTCAACGGACAAACGTTGCTGCGGCGTGCAAGAGCACTTGAATTCGTCAACAGGCAAGTGTGTTTTGTGCCCAGCTCAGCAAATCTGGGATGCCAGCAAAAATGCGTGTGTTTGCCCTTCGGTGAAGGACTCAGACGGTAAAACAGTTCAGTTGACGTTTAAAAATGGTCAATGCGTCTGCCCCAATGCTGGCTATTCTCTGATTAACGGCGTTTGCTCGAAAATCGACTGCCGAGGCGGTACAACGGGCGCAACATACAAGTGCTATATTAACGATCAAATGTGCGGTTATAACTGTGAGTCAGACGGCACAAATTGCTCGTACGGTGTGTGTAAGCATGAATTGTGTGATACATCGCACCCATTTATGCGTCTGCCAAAACCGATCAACGGTTATTACTATGGTTGTAAATACCCCTACAGCGATGATGTGACGTGCTATAAGTACACTGCGGTCTTGAATGGTAGATTTACATGTGCGACAAACTCGCCGTTCCAGCGGTGTATGACGCTTCAGAGCAATTACACAACATTGGAAAGTGGTGTGTGTGAACAAAGCACTTGTACGGCGATTCAATCAGGCTCGACATTAGTGTTTGGACAAAACACAAATGGTATGTGCCAATTCTCGGGCGGGCTTGTGTGCGAACGCTCCAGCGCGACAACGTGGCGTTGCCTTAAACACGGCTATCAGTGCGGAACGAATTGTACAAATCCTCTGTCGTGTGGTCAGTGCTCAACGCAAGATTGCTTTACGGGTATGACGTATAACAGCTCGACCAAGCGTTGCGAAACAAACGATTATTCGTGTACAACGACTTTGTCATCGCTTCAAAATTGTTATAAAAAGAGTGATGGGTCTATGTGCGCATATATGTCGACAAGCGCTAAGCACTTTATGGCGGGCGAATGCGTTGATCCAAACTGCCCAACGGGGATGAAGTTCGGCAAAGTCAACAGTTCTTATTGGGGCTGTATCGACAAAACATTGGGCACAAAAGGGCTGTCGTGTATTTACAACAATATGGGCAGCGGTCCTTACTCGTGCTACTATAATGGCAGCACATGTGGTGAGTTGTGCAGCGACTACACAGGGCTTTCGTGCAAGCGCGTTTACTTGCCGCAATGTGCTCAAGAAGGAAAATGCCCACAGACAGGTTATAATATGTCAGGTGGTTGTACGTGCGATGGCCAGGTGACAAAAATTTCTGGCGTCAGCTATTGCTGCCCAGCGGGTCACACATATAAGAACGGTGCCTGCGCGATGTAGCGTCAATGTTTTAAAATTGAGCCAAAAGCCACTCTTAACTGGGTGGCTTTTTATTGTTGAATTTCCCTTTTTAATATGGTATAATAAAACTATGTATTGGAAAAAGGAGTGATTGCTATGGGACTTAAGGATAGATTATTTAGAAAGGCAGCGCCAATTTTGGCGGCAACGACTTTGGCAACAACGCCCGCCGTGAATGCAGGCGATGAGAACGCCACAGCGGATGAGGCTCGGCCAGAAAAAAACGCTATCGAACACGTTGTGCACACGACAACAAATACCGTGGATAAAGGTGTGCGTTTGGCAACTCAAGCAGCAACGTATCCTGCGCGCGTAGCAATCAATGGCGTGACAACGGGCGTGCAATATGTCGCAAAAGGTATTGATGCCATAGGCGAGCATACAGGGCAGGTCGGCAAAACCATTGCAAACACAATCAATACGAATTTGCTTGGTGCGACAGGGCTTGTCGCCAACACAGCGACAAACGCTCTTGATTTATCCGAACGTGTTGTGCAAGGCGGTGTCGGTATGGCTGGCTCTGCGATGGATAGCCTTGCCACAGCGACCCGAGATCCAAAAGAAGCGGGTGCTCGATTTGTCAAAGAAGAAGCTCTGCAAGCAACCGAGCTTGCCAGCGATGCTGCCGCTACTGTGGTTGGTACGGCGAATACGGCCGTCTCAGGCGCTGAAACAATGGCAATAGCAACGGCTTCAAATACTGGAACACTGCTCAGTCAAGGTGTTGGCGCTATCAATAAAGAGGCGGGCGAAAAAGTCCAAAAAGCCAGCGATGCAACAGCGGGGGCGTTGGGTGTTGCGACGATTGCAGATACGGCTATTCGCTCAGCTGCACCAATGCCAGCGACTATGGGCGTGAAGTTTGCGCCATACATTGCAGACGGCGATTTGCGGCAAGCAGGGCTTGAAAAGTTGGGCGATGCGATGAGCAAGCCTTCCTCAAAGCAAGCAGTCGCTGAAATGCAACAAGTGCAAGGGCAAACGCAACAAGTGCTGAATAATGCGATGCAGGAAATGTCGGGAAAGGATAAGTCAACGGGTGAGCGCGTTGTGGACGGCTTGGCTACGGTTGGTAAAGGGATGCATCAAATGCAAGGCGATATGTTAAAGCAAGCAATCAATGCGCCGCAGACGATGCCCAAAGTGCCCGAGCTTAACACGCCGACAGCGCGTGAAGGGCTTAAAGATGTGGTTAATCGTTCGGAGGAAATCCGTCAAAATCCAGAACAGCGCGAAACTTTGTTAAAAACGTTATCGAATTTGGGTCAAAAAGTGAGGGCAGCTCAGAAAAGCGTGCCCGTCAATACCGCGGCAAGCAATGCGCAAGCAGTGCCCGAACAACAAACGGCTGATACGTCCGCTCAAAGCATTAACCCTGCGGTTATTCAGCAGCTGCAACAACGCGGCAAATAAAACGATGAACGCTTATTCATTGCGTTGTTAAACATAAAAAAGAACCCCGCGTGTTGTTGCGCGGGGTTATCATTATTGTCAAAAGCTTAATCTAAATGATACTTTTTGCGCAAGCGGCGGCGTACCGAACGCACAGGAATAAAGTTATTGATGAAAAAGCGTAGAGTCGAGCGCTTGGCCACATACGAAAATGGCATAGACAATTTATAGCTTTCAAAAATGCGCTTGAGCGGTTTAGAGTTAATTGCATAGTCTTCAACCTTTTCAGAATGTGATTTATAATCGTCTACAACGACCCGAATGTGATTGCCCAGTTGGTACGAACGCTTTTCACTCGTGCTGTTTTTCAAATAAAGCAGGTCGATGTTCTTGCCCTTAAAATGGTTTGTAATGACAGAAAAGCCTTGCTCAATTGTTTGATCATCAACTTCAATGTGGACTGTAAGGGGTGTTTGCATATAAACAATCAAAATGCGTTTGGCAGCGTTGATTTGCTTTAATAACCGCGCAATGCGCCGATCATATTTGGCACGCACTTCATCATACGTTTCGTCAAGCGGTTTGCCAGCCTTGAAATCATGGTTAAAGGTCAGGTCGTTGTGCTTGTTATAATAAGCGTCACAAGAAATGCTGCGAGTCGAAAAACTGTAAGACAAGTCTTGCTTTTCGATAAAGTGATCAAACTCGCTTGCCAAAATGCGGCATCTGCCAACAAAGTCAGTTCCAAACAACCAATCCAGCGGATATGAGGCTATTTGTAAGTCGTTGCTTCTGAGCGTTTGCGAACACGAACACGCTTCTCCAATGCCAAAAATTAAATCGTATTTTTTCTTTTTGCAAAACATAAATTATACCTTTCTGTCCGTTGTTTGCGCAAGCTCTTCCAACAGAGCTACAGGATCTGTCATCTGTAAAGTCTTTAAAACTTCCAATGGGTAGTCCCACCAACGTGATTGCAACAAAGCTGTGATTGTTTCATCATCAAAACGATAGCGAATAATTTTGGCAGGTACACCGCCCACGATTGCATAAGCTGGCACATCTTTGGTGACAACGGCACCTGTACCGATAATAGCGCCATCGCCCACTTTAACCCCATTCATAATCGTCACATTTTGCCCAATCCAAACATCGTTGCCGATTGTAATTGGCTGATTATGCGCATTGATGTAATCAACAACTTGAGGCGCTTTCGATTCTCTATAAAAGACGGGGCTTGTGGATACGGTGTTAATCGGGTGCTGGCCGACCCCTAAAGTACAACCAGTGCCAATAGAAACATACTTGCCGATCGTTGTGGCGTGGTGCAACTTTGCAAACGGGCACATCGCATATGAATTGCCCGTAAATAAAATCGAGTCTTTATGTAAATGGTTGTGTCGCCAAATCTTGCGTTGTTCTTTGTCTTTGATGAACAAAGCGCAAGTTTTGATGATAAACTTTTTAATTACATTTGCTTGAGACATTTTTGTAAACTTTCACGCCAATGGGCAATGTTTAAGTTAAAGTCGCTTTTGATGGCTTGTTTATCCAGCACGCTGTAAAACGGGCGTTTTGCTTTGGTCGGGTATTGGCTGGAGGGGATTGGATTGACGCGGCAGTCCAAGCCTGACAGCGCCATAATTTCGTGCGCAAAATCATACCATGAGCAAACGCCTTCGTTTGTATAGTGGTAAATGCCTTTTTGTCCCGCTTTAATTTGAGGCAATATCGCGACAATCGCGGCGGCCAAATCACCCGCAAAAGTCGGTGTGCCAATTTGATCTGCAACAACGTTGAGCGAGTCTTTTGTTTGTCCCAGCGTGCGCATTGTTTTGACAAAGTTCTTGCCGTGTGCCGAATAAAGCCACGCCGTGCGGATAATAATCGCGCTGGAGGCATTTTGCAAAACGGCCAATTCACCTGCGCGTTTTGTTTTGCCATACACGGAAACGGGCTTGGGCTCGTCTTCGGGAGAATAAGGCGTATGGTTTGTGCCGTCAAACACGTAATCCGTTGAAATGTGGATTATGCACGCGCCTGATTTTGCCAAATTTTCTGGCCCCGTCACGTTAATTTTATATGCTAAATCTTGGTCTTCTTCGGCTTTGTCCACTGCTGTATAGGCCGCACAGTTAATGATTGTGTCGATGTTGTGCTCGGCCACAAAAGCCTTGACTGCCGCAAGGTCGGTAATGTCAAGCTCGTCTACATCCGTTAAAATTGCCTCTGGCAACAAAGCTGCAAGCTCTGTGCCCAGCTGACCATGACTACCCGTTATCAGCAACATCTTTAAAACTCCTGTGATTTTTGTCTTTTTCCGAAATGATTGCGTCTTTTGGATCAATGCGCCAATCAATGTTTAAATCTTTGTCGGCAAAGTAAATGCCCGATTCAGATTCTTTGCAATAAAAATTATCGCACTTATAAGCAAACACCGCTGTTTCGCTCAATACCGCAAAGCCGTGATAAAAGCCGCGCGGTAAGAAAAGTTGGCGTTTGTTTTCGCCCGATAATTCGACTGCAATGTATTTGCCGAAAGTCTTTGATCCTGCGCGCATATCTACGCCAACGTCCAAAACAGTGCCTTCCAAAACGCGGACGAGCTTTGCTTGCGCGTGCTCGCCCATTTGAGCGTGAAGCCCGCGGATCACCCCATAAGAGGATTTAGATTGATTGTCTTGTACAAACTTGGCTGTAATGCCATTTTTGACAAACTCTTGTTCATTATAGCTTTCGAAAAAATAGCCGCGTTCGTCTTCAAACACGCGTGGTTCGATGATGTAAACGCCGTCTAGTTCTGTTTTAATAAAGTTCATGATATTCCTCATATACCTTCTTTAAGTATGTTTTATAGCTGCTGTCTTTCAACTCATTGATTAAATCTTGCATTTGCTTATCGTTAATAAAGCCACGGCGGTAAGCAATTTCTTCGATGCACGCGATTTTAAGGCCTTGACGTTTTTCAATGATTTGCACAAACGCCCCTGATTCCATCAAGCTTTCAGGTGTGCCCGCATCCAGCCAAGCATTGCCACGGCGCATCGGCACAACGGACATTCTGCCTTCTTTTAAATAAAGGTTGTTGATGTCGGTGATTTCCAACTCGCCCCGCGCAGAAGGCTTTAAATTGCGCGCTTTTTCAACCACGTCAGAGGGGTAAAAATAAAGCCCAACAGACGCATAATTCGATTTTGGATTTTTCGGCTTTTCTTCAATCGAGATTGCTTTGTGGTCTTTGTCAAACTCGACCACGCCAAAGCGCTCGGGATCCGATACGTGATAAGCAAAAATTGTCGCGCCTTTGCCTTTGTTTTTTTCAACCTCGTCCTTGAACGTGTGGAACTGATCGCCCATATAAAAAATATTGTCGCCCAAAATCAAGCAAACATCATCGTCCGCGATAAAGTCCGCGCCGATAGTAAATGCTTGCGCAATGCCTTTAGGCTCGTCTTGAATCGCGTATTGGATATTCAGCCCTAACTTTGAGCCGTCACCAAACAAGCGTTCGATGTTGGGTGTATCTTGTGGGGTCGAGATGATTAAAATGTCTCGGATGCCAAAAAGCAGCAAAGTCGACAGAGGATAATAAATCATCGGTTTGTCGTACACAGGCAGAAGCTGTTTCGACGTTGTTTTAGTCAGCGGATAAAGACGTGTGCCAGAACCTCCAGCAAGGACAATTCCTTTCATTTAAACTTCTCCTTTCAATTTCGTTGTCGTTTTGATACTGAACAACGGTAATTTTTCAAATAAATAAACTTTTGTGCGGTTGGCTTTCGTGACAACCTTAAACAGCGGCACGCCCCAAAAACGCACATCTGTTGTGCGGGTGGCGGACAGCAAAAACTCCTCATACAGCGCGGGATAGAGCGTTTTGACCATTGCCCAAATGCGCCGAGAGCTTGCCAACATCTTATCGCTTTGTGTTTTAGATGTGTTCGTGTTGTGCAAACGATAGTGAAACAAAACTTCGCCCAAGTTATGAAAGTTTGTGTGGGCAATCAATCGACACCACAAGCCATAATCTTCGGCAGGCGAAAATTGTTCTTCATACCTCAGATTGCCAAGCGCTTTGCGTCTGATCATCGAGGCAGGGTGCAATATGGCACAGCTTTTCATCAACGCCAATTTAATTTGTATGTCTTCGGTTGGATAGCGCGTTTGCTTGACTTTGTCTCCAAATGATTCCGCCCAGCAGCTGACTACGCCAACATCAGGGTGTTGATCCAAATAGGCAGCTTGTTTTTCAAAACGCTCGGGCAAGGATATATCATCATGATCCATAACCGCCAAGTATTCACCTTTTGCCAAATCAATCAGCTTGTTTCTGGACGGCGTGATGCCCATATTTTTATCGTTTTTCAAATACTTGATTCGCTTGTCTTTATAGGACTTTACGACATCATCAAGGTATGTTGCATCGGGGCTGTCGTTTAGAATCAAAAACTCAAAGTCCGTCATTGTTTGCGCCAAAATAGAGTCTATCGCGCCTTTGAGGTGCACTTCGTTTGTCTTGTAAATTGGCATTAGAACGGATATTTTCGGCATTTGTTTTTCTCCTTATAAAGAGCTTATATAATAATATAGTGTATACACAACATCATCTTTAGAGTCAACTTTTATTTAAAGCGCCTTGCAAAGAAGTTTGCAAAGGTTGGTCAATTCGCGTAATGAGTGCTTGTAATAAAAAAATATTTTTTTGTACTTGCAATTGTATGAATTCGTAAGCAGCGCAACAGCAACTAGCTGCGGGTGATGCTGCGGGCGTTCAAAAAGAAGTTGAAAAGTTGAATCCTTATACAGCGCCAACAGTCCAAACAGTTGCTCAAAACAATCACGAACAAGTGTTGGGCGCAATGGCTAACCGTTTGTCGGGCTTTGGCCGCAACGGTGGTGATGTGAACGTTGACTATGGTATGTGGGCTCAAGGTCTTTACAACAAGACAAAGTTGGACGGCGAGTTTAACGGCTATACACAAGGCATTGCTATCGGTTTTGATGGCCTGATTAACGATGTGTACACAGTCGGTTTAGGCTATGCTTATTCGAACTCGAACATTAAGCCAACAGACCGCAAGCTTGATGTAGACGGCAATACGTTCTTGATCTATGGTCAATACAAGCCAAACAAGTTCTATGTCAACGGCGCTTTGAGCTATGCAAGAACAAACTATAAAGAAAAAACGAACGTCTATGGTGTTGCGCTGGACGACAAGTTTGATGTCGATACTTACGGCGTCAATGCAATTGCTGGCTACGACTTGCCATACGGTATGACGCCAGAAGCGGGCGTACGTTATACATACGTTGATGATTACAAATACAACAACGGCTTATCCGAAGTGAAAGTAAAATCAAACGATGTATTGACGGGCTTAGCGGGCTTTAAGTACAGCGTGTCTGCAACCGACAACGGTTTGACTATCGCGCCAGAAATTAAAGCTTATGCGACTTATGATGTCTTGAGTGATGGCAACAGCTCGGTCGTATCGATTGCGAATGCAGCGCCATACTCGGTTGCTGGCAAGCGCCTCAGCCGCTTTGGTGGTGAGTTCGGTTTGGGCTTTAAGTCATCGTATAAAAATGTCGATTTGACACTCAGCTATGACTTGAGCGTCCGCCGTGACTTCACAAGTCAAACAGGTTCTTTGAAGTTGAAATATAACTTCTAAGCTTGTGCTTTTCGCAAAAAGGGAGCCCTCAATTTTGAGGGCTCTTTTTTTATGGGGTTTTTGGACATTCGCATCTCCACTTTATCGATTCGCTTTCACTGTCTTTGTCGATTCGCAGTAGAGTTTTGTATCAATTTCACTGTCTTTGTCGATTCGCGGTAGAGTTTTGTCTCAATTTATACACTCATCTTTTCCGATTCGTTGAGCGAATCGATATCCATTGTTGTCAAAATTCATATTTTAATAAGCAATTTAATGTATTTTGTGGGAATATTTTCCTTTTTTACTAATATGTTATGCAAAAAATGCATTTTTTTCAAAAAAAATAAAAAAAAATGAAAAAAGTGCTTGCAATAAAAATTTTTTTATACTAGATTAAAAACATAGAGCAAGGGTAGCTTAAAAAGTCAAAGCGGTTGACTCTTAATCGACAGATGAAGGTGCAAGTCCTTTCCGAGCTTCTATATAAAGAGTAGCTTAATTTAGAAAAGCGGTTGACTCTTAATCGACAAATAAAGGTGCAAGTCCTTTCTCTTAAAAAGCCTCCAACGAAAATGCGGAGGCTTTTAAAATTTTCTTTAAATACGATGTTTTTTTGTGATTCTTGTCGAAATCCGTCTAGCGAGTTCTTTTTGTTAAACGTAAGGCCGTTTGTTTTTCAGTCAAATCTACTTATTTTCAAAAGGAGCGCCGAGAGTAGGGATTTGAATAAGAATGTTATTGCTTACGATGAAAACGAATTGGGGCTTTGTATTTTTGAAGTCTAGCTCCCTACTTACGACAAATCGATTAAAAGAACGAACAATATTTTATCTGCGCAGGGCGTTTTTTGCTGGACAAAAGAGGCTGGGTTTGTTATGTTATCCAAAAGGCGGGTTTCGACAGAAACAAACAAAAAGGATTTTAAAATGGCTGTAAAATTTTTTGATTTAAATATGGGACAGTTGCCGACTGTTGTGCCTTTGTTGGTGTTGCCCGAAATTGTGCTGATGCCCGAAGGCAAGTTTTCGATTCGCTTGACGGACATTAAGCAAATCAGTATGATTTTGTGGACGCTGGCACATGGGCGTTTTGTCGCTATTTTACAAAAAGATAAATATGGCCAATTTTATCAAATTGGTTCGGCCGCGCGTGTGTCTGGCTTTATGGAAAATGACGACGATTCTTTGACTCTCTACTTGACGGGCGTATGTCGCTTTTGCCAAAAAGGCCTTGTTAAGTCGGGCGATTACGATATGGTGCAGGTTGATTACAAGCCTTTTGCTTTTGACTTTTTGCCCGAAAATACAATTGATACAAAGCCACTGCTGGACGAATTAGCACTATACTTAAAGAAAAAGCGCATAGACGCCGATATGCGTTTGTTTGAAAAGTTTTCAACCCGCCGCTTGATTGCGACATTAGTGTCGATTTTGCCTTTCGCGTTGGAGGAAAAACAAGCCTTGCTTGAATCTGGAGACGCGGCAAAAAGCGTGCAAACATTGCTCGCCATTTTGAAAATGGAGGCGGTCGATCCGTTTATTAGCAGACGAGGTAGAAAATGTTAAAAAAGCTTGGGCATTACTTATATTGCGTTCTGTGGTTTGCAGGCATAACGGCTTTATTTTTGGCTCTTTTGTCCTATACTCCGCTTGATAATTCCTTAAACACCGCAACGGGACAAGATATGCTGGTGCATAATTATTTGGGCTCTGCTGGCGCGTATGTTGCGGACATTTTATACCAAACATTTGGGTTCGCGTCATGGCTTTTGGTTTGCTTTGCGGCATTGCACTTTATTTGGCTTTGTCGTAATCAAGAAATGGCAGGCTGCTGGTTGAGACGTTGTACGGGCTTTGGTGCGATGATTTTGATGAGCTTTTTGCTGTCCTTCAGCGATCAAGGCGGCTTTGTCGGCAGCCTGATTTACCGCGCCTTGCCGATGGTGCCGCGCGTGCTTGCGGTGCTGTTGTGGGCTGCGTGCCTTGCATTGCTTGTGTGGGTGATGCGCTTGCCCGTGATCAAGTGGAGCAAACTTGCGTATTTTTACGCAAACGTATTTGTCGAACGCTTTGTTTTAAAGCGCGCCGAAGTCAAGCTTGAAAAGCCCGTATTCAAAGCGCCTGAGGTAAAAAAGAAAGTACCCGAAGAAAAGAAAAAAGCCAAAAAGGCTGCGGCAAAGCCTGTGCCGAATGTGGCAAAGCCCGTCAAGTCGGCTGATGGTTTCGTGCTGCCGTCCGTGGATTTGCTGGACGAGCCAAAGACTCAAAGTAAGGAAGTGCTGACGCGCGAAATGATGGAGCATATCTCGCGACAAATTGAAATAGTTTTGGCGCAATTCCATGTTAAAGGTGAGGTGGTCAGAGTTTGTCCAGGTCCTGTTATCACGCTTTACGAATTCGAGCCCGCAGCGGGCATTAAAGCCTCCCGCGTCATCAGCTTTGCCGATGATTTGGCGCGCGCGATGAGCGTGGTTTCTGTGCGTATGGCGGTTGTCCCTGGTTCGTCTGTGATTGGTATCGAGCTGCCTAATAAAGTGCGACAAACGGTTTATATCAAAGAAATTATGAGCTGTGCACCTTTCCAAAACTGTACGGGGGCTCTGCCGATTATTTTGGGCAAAAACATTGCAGGCACGCCATTTTTTGATGATTTAGCAAAAATGCCACACTTGCTGGTCGCAGGTACGACTGGTTCTGGTAAATCCGTTGGAATTAACACGATGATTTTGTCGTTATTGTATCGCTTTACGCCGTCCCAATGTAAGCTGATTATGGTCGATCCTAAGATGCTTGAATTGTCGGTTTATAACGGTATTCCGCATTTGTTAACGCCTGTCGTGACAGAACCTGGTAAAGCAGTTGTCGCGTTAAAATGGGCAGTCAAAGAAATGGACGACAGATATCGTCAAATGGCAACTTTGGGCGTGCGCAACATCGAAGGCTATAACAAAAAAATCAATGAAACAATCGCGGCGGGCAAGACTTTGACGCGTCAAGTCCAAACGGGCTTTGATCCCGAAACAGGTCGCCCGATTATCGAAACGCAAGAAATGGAGCTGTCCTTAATGCCATACATCGTAATTATTGTTGATGAAATGGCGGATTTAATGCTGACGGCGGGCAAAGAAATAGAGATTGCCGTCAACCGCATTGCGGCCAAAGCACGTGCGTCTGGTATTCATATGATTATGGCAACCCAGCGTCCGTCCGTTGACGTCATCACGGGTACGATTAAGGCCAACTTCCCAAGTCGAATCTCGTTCCAAGTGACAAGCAAGTTCGACAGTGTCACAATTATTGGCGATAAAGGTGCAGAGCAGCTGCTGGGCAGAGGCGATATGCTGTACGTGCCTGCGGGCAAAAAGCCGATTCGTTTGCACGGCCCGTTTGTCAGCGATGACGAGGTCGAACGTGTGGTCGAGTACTTAAAATCGCAAGGTGAGGCACAATATAACGAGGCTGTCACGATAGACGAAGAAGAGGGCGCTTTGGACGAAGGCGCTGTGTTTGACAATACGGCAATGGGCTCTGGCGGTCAAGACTTGTACGAACAAGCGGTGCAAATTGTGATGGCGAACAAAGATAAAAAACCGTCTATCAGCTTTTTGCAACGCAAATTATCCATCGGCTATAACCGTGCAGCCGACTTAATCGACCGTATGGAAAACGAGGGCATTGTGTCCAAAGCGTCCCCAACGGGTCGGCGCGAACTTTTAATAGGAGGAGATAACAAATGATAAAAATTGAAAAAAAGCCTTTTACCGAGCTTCAATCAGAGCGTTTGGTTTTAAAACCGCATGAGGTGAGCTTTGCCTATGCGACCATGGTATACACAATCATTAAAGAAAACTGGGTGTATCTGACGCGCTTTTTGGATAAGCTTTTGGATGTCAAAGCCGCCGAAGACGAGTTTGCGTTTTTTGAAAGCTCAAACAAAGCGTGGCAAGAAATGAATAAAGCCGAGTACGGTATGTGGACTAAGCAAGGAGAGCTTATCGGTACATGTGGCGTATTTAATGTTGACTATGATGCGGCCAGCTGCGAGATTGGTTATTGGCTTAAACCCAGCCAAACAGGCAAGGGCTATATGACCGAGGCTGTCAAAACATTAGAAGACGAGTTCTTTGCGCGTGGCTTTAACCGCATCATCATTGTGATGGATACCGAAAACACATCCTGCGAAAAACTGGCAATCCGCCGCGGTTATACAAAGGAAGGCATTATGCGCCAATGGCACTATAATCCGACTTTTAAATCATATCGCGATATGTGTCTTTATGCGAAATTAAAATCAGAATGGGAAAAACAAAGATGAAAAAGTTTGCTTTTATTTTGTGTGCTCTTTTGTGTTCGGCTTCGGCAAATGCTATTGTGCCAGAAAATCTGGATACGCCCGAAAATCGTCAGATTTTGCAAAAAGTCGAAACAATGCTGAAGAACATCAAAACGATGAAAAGTCGTTTTTCGGAGTTCACCAGCAAGGACGGCGATTATATGAAGCATGGCGATTTTTATCTGTCTCGGCCGAACAAAATGCGCTTGATTTATGATGCGCCAACCGAGCTGGAGTTCATTGCGGACGGCAACTATTTTATTTATTATGACAAAAGCTTTGATCAAGTTTCCTACCTTGAGATTGATCAAACACCTGCGGCTATTTTGCTCAAGCCCGACTTCACTTTTGATGACAAAGATTTCCTTGTCACTAACATAGCGCAAGAGCTGGACGAATATAAAATCTCGGCTGTGAAAGCGCAAGAGCCAGAGCTGGGTGAGCTGACGTTAATAGCAGGCGCAGACCCAATCGAGTTTCGCCAGTGGGAGCTTGTAGATGCCAAAGGCATTAAATCCACGGTCGGCCTTTATGAGACCGAGCTCAATCAACCCGTTGACGAAAGCTTGTTCATTTGGAATGGCAAGGATTAAGTGGGCGGATAATTTATTTTATGCCAATAAAAAGCCGACCTTATCAAAGGTCGGCTCTTTTGATGTGAATAAAGCTTACTTTAACATTTTCAGCAAGTTAAACTTGGCCGCTTTTGTTAAAAAGACTTTGTTGCAATATGGGCATTGCGTAAAGGTTGCCGATAACTTTTTGGCGACCCACCACACAATGACTACAGGCACCAACAACAAAATAAACACGACCGCAGCCAGTCCCCACAAAATCCATTTAAAGTAATTGTCAAGGTATGTCAATGCGGGCTTTAAAAAGCCTTTTTTGGCTTGCGACAAAGCTTGGTACAATTGGCTTGTTTGTTTGCGCGCGGCGTCTGTTGCGATGCCGTACTTGCCGCTGACCAGCGCATTGTAAGCGCTTTGCGATAAGCCTAATTGCTTTTGCACTTGCGTGTTGGCAACGTTAGACAATTCCGTCTTTAACGCCGATTGAATGTCGGATTCAAGTGTTTTTTGCACTTGGGCTGTGGCTTGCTGTAATTGCTTGTTGACTTTGTCAACTTGGGCTTGTAAAGACTTGGACGTGTCGGCGACTTTTTGAGCCTCCTTGACCCCAAAGCGCGCCAATGCGGCCGATGCTTGGTTTACTTTTTTGTTAGTCTCGGTAATCTTATCCAATTTAATTTCAGGGACTTGGATTTTATCCGTGTACTTTTTAATGTCGACTTTTGATAAAACATCACTTGTTAAACTTTCATATTGCGTTTGCAATAATCCATGCGTCATTGCAACGCCTTTTACTACCGCAAATTCTTTTATGCTGTCACCCTTGGCCAAAATGATGTACATTACAGGCGCTATAACGACAAGCGTCCAGATTAAAATAAACACTTTCGCAATCGTTTTTGGAATCGAACGTTGCTTTAAAACTTTGTATTCTTCACCAGTTGTTGCTTTTTTTGCCATTGAAAATCTCCTTTCTGATAGTTTGCATTTTACCACGATGGATGATAATTTCAAGTAATTTTTATATAGACAATGCCTTTTAAATATGCTAGTCAATATAAACAAAGAGAGGATAAAATGAGCGCACATCATCACACACACGCGCCAGAAGCGCAAGGTAAGACAGTTTCCAAACTGGTTATCGCATTTGCAATCAATATGCTGTTGACCGTATTCGAGGTCGGCTTTGGTATTTTTGCGGGCAGTATCGCTCTTATCGGCGATGCTTTGCATAATATGGGCGATGCATTTTCTATTTTAATTGCGATTATCGCGTATAAGATTGGTACGCGTAAAGCCGATGCGCATTTTTCCTATGGTTTAAAGCGCGCAGAAACAGTGGGTGGTTTCGTGAATTTGATTTTGCTTTTTATCTCGGGCGCGTATTTGCTGATTGAGGGCTTTACACGTTTATTCTTCCCCGAACAAATTGACGGTTGGATTATTATTTGGGTGTCTGTATTGGCTTTGATTATCGACAGCGTGACAGCCAAAATCTCGCACACGCACGCGGATCACAGTATGAATATGAAAATGCTTTTCGTGCACAACTTGTCCGATGCGTTGGGCTCGGTTGGCGTGATTGTATCGGGTGTGTTTGTGGTGTGGCTGGATTGGAACTTTATTGACGGTCTGATTGCCGTGATGATCGCGCTTTATATGCTTATCGAGGCGTGCTTATCGTTCCCAAAAATCGTGGCGTTGTTGATGAACGCGGTGCCAGAAAATCTGGACATTGAGAAGATAAAGAAGTGCTTGTTGAAAGTCAAAGGAGTTGACGGCGTGCACCATATCCACGTGTGGAATGTTGCCGAAGGCGAGCCGTCTTTGGAGTGTCACATCATCAGCTCTGAGCTTGCTACAGGCGAAGCGGTGCGCCAAACTTTAGCAAAAAAGTTTCACATTCACCATTCTACAATTCAAGTGGAAGCCGTGTGTTGCGATTGCCCTGAATGCGTTTTGTAAACAAAGCGCGTTTAATGTGAAGCGTCAAGTTGAGGGCTTTGAAAGTTTTGTTCGAACCACGTTAAGATGAACGGCACGTTGACTTGACGCACGAACACAGACGGGTGTGTTTCTTTGTCCACCAAGACAAGCTGTTTTTCATCCGAGCCTGCCAGCTCAAACAAAGTCAAGCTGTGGCGGTAATCAATCAGTTTGTCATCCGTGCCGTGAATGATTAACAGCGGTTTTTCAAAGCCTTTGATGTAATCATCGGATGAAAACTTGTTTTTCAAAACTAAGCCAGCAAAAGGGACTTTTTTATCCTTGACCTCTTGCGTCATCGAAGAAAATGGCGCCGTTAAAATCAATCCGTCCAGCGGGCGTTCGGTCGACAAGCCCACCGCTACCGCACAACCCAGAGAATAACCGTAAGCCACAATTTGAGTGTACCCGCTTTTTTTCAAAAAATCAAAGGCATAGGCGGCGTCTTGAAAAGCCACTTCCTCACTGAGTTTTCCTGCCGTTCCTCCAAAGCCGCGATATTCCATCATCAAGACGGCATAGCCTTGCATAATAAAAGGCGTTAAGAACGGTGCGTAAACCGAGTTTTGCCCTTTGTTTCCGTGAAAAAATAAAATAGCAGGTTTGCTTTTTTCGCCTGCACAGTACCATGTCATAATGGTCGAATCTTTTGTTTTGATTGGGTTTTCGACAAACTGAGCCAATCCAATCATCGATGGTGAAACATAAGTTTTGTCGGGTTTGAAAAGCAAATGGTCTTGGATTGCATAAAGCCCGCCAATATATAAGCAGTATATAATGACGACAAATGCAAAAGTTCTGTAAAAATATCGTTTCTTCATTTTCCCGCTCCATTTACCCATTGCGTCCAACCTTTATAAAAAATAATGAATTTTGCTTGAAAAAACAGCTGACTTTATGTATAGTCTAAAAAACGAAAGGAGTAAAGATGAAAAAAAATATTTCGTATATAATCGCCTCTTTTTTTGGCACGGGCTATAGTCCTAAAGCATCAGGAACAGTCGGCTCGCTTGCCACATTGCCTGTCGCATTCGTGGTGGCGTATTTCTTTGGGTTTGTTGGTATTTTGACGGCGGCAGCGCTCAGCTTTGTCTTTGGCACGCTTGCCAGCCGCGAGGTTTTAAAGTACACCGAGCACGATCCATCGCTTATCGTGATTGATGAAGTGTGTGGTCAGCTTTTGGCTTTTTTGTTTGTCGCACAAATACTGCAAGGTGCGTGCAATGTCAAAGCTTTTGTGCTTTATGCGGTTGGTTTTGCGCTGTTTCGCTTGTTCGATATTGCAAAGCCCTCTATTATCGGTTGGGCGGATAAAAAGCTTGAAAACGCTTACGGTGTGATGCTGGATGATGTTTTTGCGGGACTGTTTGCTGCGGTGTTGCTTTTAATTGTCAGCTGTGTAATATAAGACTTGCAAGTTGCACAAAAAAAGTCTATAACTTAAAAACAAATAAGTTTGCTTAAAAAAAAGAGGGCTATTGATATGTTCAAAAAATGCTTTTTGCTGGTTGTTTTTATGGTGAGTGCTCTGTCATTTACAGCTCGCGCCGATATGTATGCGATTTATGACATCCATGTTGATGTGACGGCACAAAATGCGACTAAGGCCAAAGAACAAGGCGTCACCGAAGCGCAAGAAAAAGCATTTTATAAAATGCTGGAGCGCTTGACTTTGCCGTCTAATGTCGCGGCGTTGCCTGTATTGACGACCGAAGATATTTTAAACTTAGTACAAGACTTTTCCGTTTCGCACGAGAAGACTTCATCTGTGCGCTATATCGCCGATGTCGATGTTCAATTTAATCCCGAGGCAATCCAAACATTCTTTCAAGAATATCAAGTCCCTTATGTGACGTCTGTTGCGGATAAGTCGGTCGTAATTCCTGTGTATTTTGAACAGCCGAATGCGCCAGCTCTGCTTTGGCAAGATCGCAATCCGTGGGGACGCATTTTAGCTCAGGCGGCATCGACCAGCGATTTAGTGCCATTTGTTGTGCCTGTCGGAGATTTGGACGATATGGCGGTTTTAAATGAAAACAACTGGGCAAACGAAAGCGAGCTTGACTTAACGCCAATGATGCAGCGTTATAAAACAACAAAAGCTCTTGTTGCTGAGATGACGGTCTTGCGCGAGCAAAATATGGTGCGCTTAACGCTTCGATCCTTTCAAAATAAAGACGGCTTTCTTGAGGCCTTTACGATTTTTGAGCCCATCGATGCGCCGCTGCCTGCCGTGATGCGCAGAACGGCCGATAAAATGGTGCAGAACTTAGAGCAACGTTGGCGCGAACAAAATGCTGTGCGTTTCGATAATCCGACCGAGCTGGAAGTGTCTGTGCACATTCAAAATCTGGCCGAATGGATTGCTATTCGCAAAAAGTTGGATAACATTAAATTGATTAAGCAATATGTTGTCAAGGCGCTGAAACGTGACGAAGCGGAAATTGAGGTCTTTTTCGCGGGCGACTTGAAGCCATTTAAGGCGGCCTTGCGCAAGGAGTCTTTGTTTTTGTCGCCGTTGGGTGAAAGTGGTTGGCGCTTGCGTGATTTAAAAGACGTGCCAGAAGCAGAGATTATCGCCTCCGATAACCAAGATAAATTGGAGTTAAACGCCTTTGAAAAAAATGCAAGCGCTGAGCAGACAGATAAAAATGTACCTGCCACAGCTAGCGTGGATGCGCTTGAGCCATCTTTGAACATCCCCGAGGATTTTACGACTTTTACGCAAGAAAAAGTTAGCGCCATTACGGACAATGATGTCAAAACATTTGACTTGTCTTTGTATCAGCAAGTCGAACGCCAACCAGAAACTTTGCAAATGTTAGAAGAAATGCGCCAACAACAAATGAAAGAAAAATCAAATGACGAAAACCAATAAAACGCTGTTGTTTTGGGTGGGTATTTTTGTGCTGGTCGGATTGGCCGTTTGGGCAACCAGCGCGATTTTAATGCCGTTTATTTTGGGCTTTGCTTTGGCATATTTGCTCAATCCTTTAGCGCAAAAATTGGAACGCAAGCACTTGTCCCGCAACTTTGCGACAACGATTGTTATCAGTGGGCTGATTTTGGTGTTGCTGCTTTGCTTATTGGTGTTGGTGCCTGTGCTGGAAGCGCAAATCGTCAGCTTTGTGATGAAAATTCCAACGTTTGCAAATGCGCTGTGGCAGAGGTTGCAACCGCTGTTTGAGCTGATTAAAGATCACGTCTCGAGCACACAAATCGAAACGATTAAACAAACGATATCGGCGCAAACGTTCTCGTTTGTCAATGATATGGCGGATAGAATGCTTGCTTTATTTTCGGGGTGGTCCGCGTTGTTTAACATTGTGTCGTTTGTGATTATCACGCCTGTTGTTGCGTTTTACTTGCTTGCCGATTGGCAAAAAATGACGAGCCAAATAAAGTCATTGTTTCCGCGCAAGTATGCCGATTTTATGAACTTAAAGCTTGGTCAGATTGACGAGATTTTGTCGGCCTTTGTGCGCGGTCAAGCAATTGTGTGCTTGTTTTTGGGACTCTTTTATGGCTTAGGCCTTTCGGTTATCGGCCTTGATTTTGGTTTCAGTATAGGCTTGATTGCGGGCATTTTTTCGTTTATTCCGTATGTCGGTACGCTGACGGGCTTTGTCTTAAGTTTGCTGCTTGCCTATACACAATCGGCGGATTGGGGATTGTATGCAGGCATCTTGCTTGTATTTGGTGTCGGCCAGTTTTTGGAAGGCTATGTCCTGACGCCTAAACTGGTGGGTGATAAAATCCAACTGCACCCCGTGTGGGTGATTTTCGCCTTGATGGCGGGCGGCTCGCTGTTCGGCTTTGTCGGCGTGCTGGTTGCAGTGCCTGTCGCAGCTGTGCTTGGTGTTGTCGTGCGCACGTTGGTCGAATACTATAAAAAAAGCTCGTTTTTCAAGGAAGACTGACAAAGCAAATGGCCGATACTCAAATCCCTTTGCCACTTACATACAAGCCCGCGAACCATCGCGAGGACTTTTTTGTAGCGCCGTGTAATCAAGATGCGGTGCGTTGGTTGGAGCAAGTTGACCAATGGCCGAGCAATATGACGCTGCTCTTGGGTGCGCCTGCTAGCGGTAAAAGTCATCTTGCAAGCGTGTTTTCTGAAGACATTTTTTCGGCCAAAGATTTGACCGTAGACAAAGTACCATTTTACCCAATGCGTTTTGCGTTGGAGGACATAGACTATCCTTACCTTGACGAGCAAGCTTTGTTTCATTTGTATAACTATGCAACGCAAAAAGGGCAAAAGATTTTGCTGACGGCGCGTGCAGTGCCGTTTTTTAAGTTGCCCGATTTGAAAACGCGAATCAGCACGGTGCCTGTTGTGCGGATTGGCTTGCCCGATGATACACTTCTGATGTCGTTGATTTACAAAGGCTTAGCCGAGCGGCAACTGGACATACAACCCGATGTGCTCGAGTACATTTCAAAGCATATCGAACGCTCGTTTGCGGCGGTGGATACATTTGTGCAAAAAGCGCAAATGATGTCGCTGGCCGAGCGGCGCAAAGTGACAATTCCTTTGTCGCGTGCGGTGTTGGAGCAAATGCAATCCGAACGCTTGTTATAAAAGCACCTTTAAACGGCTTACAGCTTTTTCAAATTTTTTTATAAAAAAAGAGCCTTTAGAGCCAGCGCTCTAAAAGCTCCTTAAAAGTTATTTTAAGCAAGATTACTTGCTGACAACATTTTGAGGTTTGCCAGCCAAGAACCCTTGAATGTTGTTCACGGTGGTTGTCAAAATCTGTTGCACGGCGTCAATCGAGTTAAATGCAATGTGCGGTGTAATCAACGTGTTGTTTAATTGCAACATTTTAAAGTTAATAACCGAATCGATTAAAAAGTCTGTTGGTTTCTTTTCCATATCTGTGGAAAATTCGCGCTCGGTGATGACATCTTCGTTTTCCAAAACGTCCAACGCTGCGCCGCCAACAATGCCCGACTTCAAAGCGGCGTACAAAGCTTCTGTATCAATCAAAGAGCCGCGCGCTGTGTTGATGATGTAAACACCGCGCTTCATTCTTGAAAACGCTAAAGCGTCCAACAAGTGGAAGTTTCTGTCTGTGGCAGGGCAGTGCAAAGTGATGATATCCGACTTTTCATAAAGCTCCTCCAATTCCTTGACATAGTACACGCCTTGATTCAACAAAGCTTGTGATGGGTATGGGTCATAGGCGATAATTTTGGCATCAAAAGCTTGTAAAATGCGAATGACACCGCGACCAATCGCGCCTGTCCCAATCACGCCCACCGTTTTGCCAGAGATGTTATCACCGACATAGTTTGGCAGATACACGCTGTTTGTCTTCATTTGCGATTTCGCCAATGGAATGCGGCGCATTAAGCCCAACATCACGCCGATTGTAAACTCGGCCACCGTTGTCGCACCATAGTTTGGAACGTTGCAAACCGTAATGTTTCTTTGTTTGCAATAATCCAAATCGATGTGGTTATAACCCGTTGAACGAGTCACAATCATTTTTAAGTTTGGGAACATATCAAATTGTGAATTGTCCACCGATTGCGCGTGCGCAAAAACAGAGATAATTGTGTAGTCGGGCAAGTTTGGAATTGCGCGCAGTTGCGGGCTGTTAATATCAAAGTCCACAAAGTGATAATCGACCCCTTCAATAGGATGTTGTTGTAAGAATGCCTTATCATGTTCGTTGCAGGCAAAAAATAATGCAGATGTCATTTTTATTCCTTTTGTTCTTTCAAAGTTAAATTTTCTTTTTTCATATTTTCAAGATGGATATCGGAGACTATTTTATCAATAATGGCTTTCATAATTTTTTCCATTTTAGAGCCTTTGGAATAATCCGCAAGGCTGATAAAATCGACTCGGTTATCCTTTGCAAGCTGAACCGCCGCTTGCTGGGATTTCTCGCTCTGAGGGTTGTATACAGCGATAGAATGTCCTTTTTGACGCTTTGTTAAAACCATACACGGCACGTCCGTACTGCCGTCCCCAATATAGACCATCTGAGACAGCGGGATATAGCGCGCATCATCAGGTACAAAAGCGTTGATTTCTGGATCGTTGATGTTAAAGCAACCTTTGTTTATGCGAAACAAATATTGCGTTTTTGTCGTATAGTTGAGCGCGACAGCAGGCCATACGGCATTGCCTTTTTCATCGTACATAAACGATGACGCATAAATGTGTTTGAAGTGCTTGGCAATCGGATTGCCGAGTATCATTTCTCTGATTCCTGACGAGATGATATAGTGTTCCACCTTGACGCCTTTGCTGGCGCCATAGGCGTTAATGCGCTTAAACCATGTCGATACACCTTTATAAAGTGCAATCGAACGGCCATAATCACGAAAGCCTTGGCGCGTAAAGCTGACGCCTTTTTGTGCGGCTTTTTCGATCATTAAACGCATATAAGAAAGTACGCTATCAGCATTGTGTTTTTGCATAATTTCGCCAGAAGCGCGCCAAAAATCGGCTTTATCCATCCCGATTTTTTTCATAAAATCATACTCTTGCATATTACCAGGGGACAACGTCCCGTCAAAGTCATAGCAAATAGCTATCCTAGGCTTTGTCATTCGTGCGGACTTCCTCGTATTCTACATCAATGATGTTGTCATCGGAAACTTTACGAAAGTGCTTGTGCTGAGTCGCTGCTGAAGCTTGTTGTTGCGCTTGCTTGAGCATCTTTTTAATCGCGCGTTTTTGAAACCATACACGCACCGCGACAACGATGAAGAGCAACAATAAAAATGGTAATAACAAGCTAACCATAAAGAATGCAAAATAAAGCCCCGTTAAAATGATGAGCATCATAATGATATAAGTTAAAAATCTTTGCAACATTTTATATTCCTTTGTTTATATTATCTGCACAGCATATTTAGATATTCAATACTAGCAAATCAAGACCTCTTATAGAAAAATCGTACTACAAGCGCACAAAAAAAGCAAACATTTTTTATGTTTTTGTGCTTTTTATTTATGCGTTATGTCAGGCGCGGTACAGTTTTATGTCTTGTGCTTGCAAAAATAAAACGTTTGTCTTTACTTAAAGTAAAAAGGAGGCAGGGTTGATGAAAAAAATAATCTGTGTTTTAGTGATTGCTTTGATTGGCGTTTGGGTATACTTTCATTTTTGCGATAGAAGGCAGGCGCTTCCAGAGTCATCTGCTTTGTCTAATCGCGCCGCGCCTCAAGCCGTAGCCGTGCAAAAAGTGCAAGCTGTGCCTTTGACTTTGTCACGCCAATATGTGGGCTTTGTTCTGCCGATTAAATCGGTTGAGGTGCGCCCATTTATTGAAGGCTTTATCCAAGACGTGCTTGTCCAAGGCGGTGACAATGTGGATGCAGGGCAGACTTTGTTTGTTTTGCAACAAGACGAGTATTTAGCTCAAATGGACGAACAGTTGGCTAATGTTATGAGCAGCTCTGCTACACTTAAAAACGCGAAAACATATTACGAGCGTTTGCAAAATGCGGGCGATAAGGCCGTTTCTCAAAGCGATTTAGACAAGGCTAAAGCTGACTTTTTAACGGCAACTGCTGCGGTTGGCTCGGCTGTGGCGGCCTATGATTCGGCCAAAGTGATGTATGATTATACTTTTATCAATGCGCCAATAGCAGGCGTGCTGGGCAACGTGACTGCGACCAAAGGTCAATATGTTGCGCCCGCGGGCGATGTGCTGGGCTATTTAGTGCAACCAAGCCCGATGCGCGTGGTTTTTTCTATTTCAAATGCGCAGTATCTGGAGGAAAAACGCATAAATCCAAATCATATGTTTGCTAATCGAGTTGTTAAGCTTAAGCTTGCAGACGGCAGCATTTACGACATTTCGGGCAAGGTCGAGTTTTTGGATAACCAAGTGACGGCCTCGACTGCGTCTGTGCAAGTTTATGCCGATTTTGAAAATCCACACCGAGCGTTGCTTGCAAACGCTTACGTAGATGTATTGGTTGAAGAGAAAATCGATAGTGCGGTTGTCGTGCCTCAACATTTTGTGTCGATGACGGCGCAAGGTGCTTTTGTGTGGAGCGTTGACTTGAACGGTATTTTGCATAAAAAGCCCGTCACAATAGCCTCTCAGGCGATTGAGAATAATTTTTACCTTGTCAAATCAGGACTTGATGCAGGCGACTTTGTCGTGACGCAAAAGCCAAACAGTGCACTTGAAAATAAACCCGTGCAGATTAAGTTAGAGCCAAGTACTTTGCCTCAACTTGACGAGCAAGGAGACGCAAAATGAACTTTTCCGCCTTTTTCATTCGCCATCCGCGCTTTGCAATCGTCATTTCGCTTGTTATGGTGTTGCTGGGCTTGATGGCAATAGTCGTTTTGCCCGTAGCGCAGTACCCTGACATTACGCCGCCACAAATCATTGTCGAGGCTAATTACCCAGGAGCCTCTGCGGCTGTTTTGGTGGATACGGTCGCTGTGCCGATTGAAAACCAACTTAATGGCGTAGAGGGAATGCTTTATATGGAATCAACGGCGGACGATAACGGTTCGTACCAACTCACGATTACGTTTAACATTGGCACGGATCCTGATATCGCGCAGGTGAAAGTGGAAAACAGATTACAGCAAGTGATGTCTGAACTACCCGATGTGGTCAACAAAGAAGGGCTCAGCGTGCGAACGCAATCGTCTAATTTATTGGCGATGATTGTGTTGCGCTCACCCAATAATTCGTATTCGGATTTGTATTTAAGCAACTATGCTTACACGAACTTGAAAAGCCCTCTCGAGCGAGTCAGTGGCGTCAGCCAAGTGCAAATTTATGGCCCGCAAAACAGTATGCGTGTGTGGCTTAATCCGCAGAAAATGGCGTCTTTGAATGTGTCGGCTGAGGATGTTGTGAGCCTTATCGAAAGCCAAAACATTCAAGCAGCCGTTGGCTCGATTGGCTCAGCGCCTAGCCCCAAAGGCAGCGAAGTTGTTTTATCTTTAACGGCTAAAGGCTTGCTCAACACCGTCAAAGATTTTGAAGACATCATCATTACAACCTCCAAAGGCGGCGGCGTGGTGCGATTAAAGGACATCGGCCGCGTGGAAATAGGGGCGGACAGTTATGCACTTGCGGCCTCGTACGACAATGCGCCTGCTGTGATTTTGGGATTTTCTCAAACACCCAGTTCAAATGCGCTGGACATTATGAAAGCGCTTAAAAAAGAAATGGCCAGATTGCAAACGACTTTTCCAGAAGATATGGAGTTTAAAGTTGCCTATGATTCAACCACGTTTGTGCGCGCATCGATTGAAAGCATTATCGAAACATTGTTTACGACATTCGCGCTGGTTGTTTTGGTCGTGTTTGTTTTTTTGCAAGACCCCAAGTCAACCTTAATCCCAATGATAACAATCCCTGTGTCGTTAATCGCAACGTTTGCCGTGATTTACCTGATGGGCTTTAACTTGAATATTTTGACATTGTTTGCGATGATTTTGGCGATTGGCTTAGTCGTGGATGATGCAATTATCGTGGTCGAGCGGGCACAATATCTGATGCAAAACGAGAACAAAAACGCGCTGGACGCGTCCGTGATAGCGATGCAGCAAATTGGTAGCGCGATTATTGCCACAACCTTTGTGTTGCTGTCCATTTTTGTGCCAGTTGCTTTAATGGCGGGAATTACGGGCAAAATCTATCAACAATTTGCCGTGACGATAGCAACCGCAGTTGTCTTTTCAGCCATTAACGCACTGACGCTGTCGCCCGCATTGTGCGCGATTTTCCTAAAGCATCAGCAAAAGGCAACCGAACAAAACGAGCCCAATGAGCAGGGGAAAAGCCACGCTCAAAAATCAAAACTTGAAAAAGTGTTTGCACCGTTTAATCGCGCGCTCGATTGGGCAAAGGAAAAGTACTTAAATATCGTTGGCTTTTTGTGCAGGCAACTTGCTTTAATGAGCGCGTGCGTGATTGGCGCAATTCTGATTATCGGCGCGATGTTTTTCATTTTGCCTCAAGCATTTGTTCCCAGCGAAGACCAAGGCTTTATTTTGGGCAATGTCCAGCTGCCCCAAACAGCCAGCATTAACCAAACGCAGGCTCTGACAGAGCAAATGAGTGCCGAGATTTTAAAAATGGACGGCATTAAATATGTGATTACAGTTGCGGGAGCCAGTATGCTTGGCGGAGACGGTGAAAACATCGCGTTGCTTGCAATCGGACTGAATAATTGGGATCAGCGTACTGCAAAAGATTTATCCTTGTCGGCGATTGTTGATAAGTTAATGGCGCGTTATGGCTCGTCCAGCGAAGCGGCCATAGACTTTTATTCGATGCCGTCTATCCCAGGTGTGGGCAGCAGCGATGGCTTGTCGTATGATGTGATTGCTCAGGATTTGAATATGACGAGCGATGCATTTGATCAAATGCTTGCCAGCTTTTTGGCCAAAGTCAATCAATCGAGCGATTTTCAATACGCCTTTTCGACCTATCGCGCTGGCACGCCGCATCTGTTTTTGGATGTCGATCGAACAAAGCTTAAGAGCTATAACATCCCCGTTTCCAACTTGTTTGAAACGCTACAAAATAACTTAGGCTCACGCTATGTCAACAACATCACGATGTCGGGACAAGTCAACAAAGTCATTATTCAAGCCGACTATGATTATCGCAAGAGCATAGAAAACGTTTTGGATTTATATGCTTTTTCATCATCGGGCGTGCCTGTGCAAGTGCGCAACTTTGCCTCTGTGCACACGGTTTTGAGCCCGAAAATCATCTATCGGCATAACCAATACACGGCCGCGTCTGTGATCAGCGCAGCCTCTGAGGGTGTCAGCTCGGGCACAGCAATTAACGCAACGAAAGACATTGCAACTCAAACGCTTTCAAAATCGCAAGGCGCTTTGGCATGGACAGGCTTATCTCTTCAGGAAGTTGAGACAAGAGGCCTTGCCGTCATCTTGATCGCGTTGGCGGTTGTGTTTGGGTATTTATTCCTTGTGGCTTTGTATGAAAGCTGGCTTGTGGCATTGGCGGTGATGTTTTCAAATGTATTCGCGGTATTAGGCGCGCTGGCGGGGCTTTATCTGATGGGCTTGCCTCTGTCGATTTATGCACAGCTTGGCTTAGTGCTTTTAATCGGGCTTGCCAGCAAAAACGCTATTTTGATTGTCGAGTTCACATTGGATTATCGCAAGCAAGGAATGGATGTGATTACGGCTTCTGTCAAAGGCGCTGGCGAACGTTTCCGCGCGGTGCTGATGACGGCTTTGACTTTTATCTTGGGTGTGTTTCCGATGGTCATCGCAACTGGCGCAGGTGCAGCCAACCAACGCGCGATTGGCACGGCGGTGTTTTTCGGAATGATTTTTGCAACCTTGGTGGGTATTTTGTTTATTCCCGCTTTGTTTGCACTGTTCGATACGTTTGCGTCACACTTTGCAAAACCTCAGCAACAAGGAGAAAGCCAACGATGAGAAAATATGCGATTTACTTTGTGATGTGTTTGCTGGTGTTCGGATGCACGGTGGTGGATGATTTTAAAAAACCGCAGTTGTTTGAAAATGCCGAGATTGAAAAAGCACTTGACTTAAAACCCGCAAAGCACCAAAAACAAAACTATCGGCTTTTCGATGATAAAGTGCTGGCCAAATTAATTGATATGGCATTTGCTTCATCGCCGTCCGTCAGGCAAGCTTTGATGCGTGTTAAGCAGGCGCGCTTGTCGGCAAAAATCGCTGAGGTACAAGGTCTGCCCACTTTAAACGCTGCAGGTAAATACCAATATGTGAACGAAAGCAAAAATATCGGGCTTGTGTATGACGAGGATGTGTATCAAGTAGGTCTGGACGCAACTTGGGAGTTGGACATTTTCGGTGGAAAGCGCCGCCAAAGCGAAGCCGCCGCAGCCAGTGCTTATGAAAGCATTGCTAACTTGAACAATGTTTACTTGTCACTGGCAAGTGAAGTTGCGCTGAGCTATACGGACTTGCGCAGGGCGCAGGAAGATGCTTTGATTTTAACGCAGCAAATAAAAATCAATCAGCAAAGTTTGCGCCTATATCGCAAGCTTTATCGGGCGGGGCTGACGAGCGAAGACAAAGTCGCCGAGGCTGTGATTGTACTTGAAAAAACACGTACTGAGTATAACCAAGCCACTCAGCTAGTTGAGCAAGCGAAAAACAAGCTTGCGCTGTTGACGGGTAAGTTGCCGAGCTCTTTGGATAAGTTGCTCGCCCCGCAAAAGCAATCGCTTGTCTCGCGGCCTTTTATGGTTGACGTGGTCGAATTTTATCAGCTGCCTGCAACGGTAATCGAAACGCGCCCAGATGTCGAGGCCGCCCTTTACGCCTTGAAAGCGCAAAATGCGCAGGTCGGTGTTGCTATCGCGAACCTGTTTCCAAAAGTGTCGTTGTCGGGAATGTTGGGCTTTGAGGCTTTGCACAGCGCGGACTTGCTAAAGCATAAAAGTTATATGTACTCGTACACGCCAACTTTGTCGGTGCCACTGTTTTACTTTGGTCAGTTGAAAAATCAAGTGAAAGTCGAACAGGCGAGCTATCAAGAGAAATTGGCCGCTTACGAGCAAACATTTTTAAGTGCTGCCGCCGAGATTAAAGATGCCCTGATTGCAATGCAAAGCTTGCAAAAACAATACGACAGCGCGACCAGTTCCTTGGCAAGAGCCGAGCGCATTTACCATTTGGCCGAACAAAAGCACGGGGCGGGCTTGACAAGTCAGATAGAGCTTTTAACTGTCAAGGCTCAGTACTTTGACGCTTACCAAGAATGGGTTGCTTCCAATGCGGCGTTAATCGAAGCGGTTGTGCGGTTTTATAAAGCAACGGGTGCAGTGTCATAAATATTTCTTGCAGTTTTTTTTATTTTAATGTTATAGTGACTGTAAAGGAGATTGAATTATGGTAAAAATAGCACCCAGTATTTTATCGGCTGACTTTGCTCGGCTCGGTCAAGAAGTTGCTCAAGTTTGCAAAGACGGTGCCGATTATGTGCACGTAGACATTATGGATGGCCATTTTGTGCCTAATTTTTCGTTTGGACCGATGGTGGTCAAGGCGATAAAGCCTTACTCGACATTGCCGTTTGATGTGCATTTGATGATGGATAACCCAAACGATTTTGTTGATAACTTTATTTTGGCGGGGGCTAACCGCATTATTTTCCACGCTCAGACAGTCGAAAATGTGGGCGAGTTGTTGCGCTATATCCGCTCGCAAGGAGTTAAAGCAGGGCTTTGTTTAAATCCAAAAACGCCCGTTAATAGTTTAGTGCCATACCTTGATGATTTGGATGTTATTTTGATTATGACGGTTGAACCTGGCTTTGGTGGGCAAACGTTTATGGAAGATAAACTGCCCAAAATCGCCGAAGCAAAACAGCTTATCGGCGCGCGCAATATCGAAATCGAAGTTGACGGCGGCATTAACGAAGTGACGGCCGAAGCGGCGCGTCATGCGGGTGCGGATTCGCTGGTGGCAGGCAACTATATTTTTAAGTCTGCCGACCGCAGAGTTGCTATTCAAAAATTAAGAGGAACAGAGCAATGACTAAAATCGTTATTGTGGAAGACGAACAAGGTTTGCAAACCATTTTAAAGTACAACCTTGAAAATGAAGGTTATGAAACGGTGCCCGTGATGGACGGCAAAAAAGCGCTTGACGTCATTGCCGAACAAGATCCTGATTTGATTTTGCTGGATTGGATGTTGCCCCGAATGTCGGGCGTGGAGATTTGCAAGGCTGTGCGTCAAAACCACGACTTGCGCCATATTCCAGTGCTGATGCTGACGGCACGCGGGGACGAAGCTGATAAAGTTTCGGGCTTGTCGATTGGTGCGGACGATTATATGACAAAGCCTTTTTCGGTGCCAGAATTGATGGCGCGCATTAAAGCTTTGTTGCGCCGAGCGCCTGCAAAGCCGCTGAAAAAAGCCAAAAAGTTTTCGAACTTGACGGTTGATTTTGATAAAAAGCAAGTGATGCGTGGCTCGCGCGTGGTGCATTTGGGGCCGACTGAGTTTCGTTTGCTTCAGATTTTCTTGTCGCAACCCGAGAAAGTTTTTTCGCGTGAGGACTTGCTCAAAGCCGTTTGGGGCGATTCGATTTATGTAGAAAACAGAACAGTCGATGTACACGTCAAACGCTTGCGCCAAGCGCTGAATGCAAACGGCGAAAAGGACATTATTCGCACCGTTCGTTCGGCAGGTTATGCTTTGTCGGAAATAAAGAAAAAATAGTTAACGTTCTTCATAATTTGTTTACCTTTTTGTGCTCAAATATCCCTTAAGGTTTTAGTAGGAGACTTAAAAAGGAAAGGGAGAGCGGTACTTTGACAGAGCAAAAGCTACAAGCTCAACAGAGATTAACCAAGCAAGATGTGGATTTGTTGCTTTCGAATCCATCGGCTGCGGTACGTTCTTCAACAGCGCACAAAGTTTGTGTACAATATCAAAAAGTCCGCTTGACTGAAAAAGAAAAGAAAATTGCAGAAGACATTTTCCGCTTGATTGCCTCGGATATAGAAGTTTCCGTGCGTCAAAGCTTGTCTGAAAGCCTCAAAGAGTGTACGCAGTTGCCTCACGACATTGTTCAAAAAATCATTTCTGATGTTGCTGAGGTTGCCGTGCCGATGATTCAATACTCGGTGCTTTTGTCCGAACAAGACTTAATCGATATGATTCGCTCTAAAAACGAGGCTAAGCAATCTGCCGTGGCTTTGCGCAAAGTCGTGCCTTACCGCGTGTGCGAATGCTTGATTGAAGAGGCTGGACAAAAGCCCGTCATAAACTTGATTTCAAACAACGAGGCCGACATATCCGATTATGCGTACCAGCGTTTAATGGAACGCTTTCACGATTGCGAGGAAATACATCGTCCGCTTTTGATGCGCCCCAAAGTGCCCGTGCGGATTTTGGAAAAGTTGATTAACGTTGTGTCGGATAATTTAAAGCAACAACTTTTGATGCGCCGTGACTTGCCCGTGCCATTGATTACGGCAATCGTTTCCCAAACGCGCGAAAAAGCTATTTTGTCGCTTTCCGAACATTCAACCGAAGACGATGTCAGGACGCTTGTCATTCACTTAAATGGCGTCAACCGCTTAACGCCAAACTTGATTTTGCGCGCGGCGTGTGTGGGGGATATGAAGTTTTTTGAATATGCGCTTGCGATGAAGGCTGGTATTCCTATTCGCAACGCACGCATTTTGATTTTCGATTCGGGTGAGATGGGTCTAGAGCGCCTTTATGAGGAAGCAGGTTTGCCCGAGGATTTTTATCCCGCCGTTCGTTTGGCGGTCAAGACTTATCGTGAAATGATGGACGAAACCGAGGACGGATATCGCGATCATTTCTGTCGCCGATTGGTTGAACGCTTGCTGATTTTGTTTGACGAAAATCATATTCATTTGGATAAAACAGATATGGATTATTTCTTGCAAAAAATCGGCAAGAATCCTAATAACGCTTTCGATACTGCCGTTTAGTTCGGCGCGTTCAAGCGTTATTGATAAAAGCTTGCGTTAAAGACAATTATTTATCCCGAACGGCTTTAAGTACTTTTTTCATCAAGGTAGACAGCGCGTAATTGCAAAGCTCGTCAGGACGCACAAATAAGCCCTTATAGCTGACGCCTTGCGCTTTGAAAATCTCGCCCGTATAGTCGATGTGCGTAAAAACGTGATGCACGCGTTTGCCTGTAGCGTGCCAGTCGGCGGGAAACGGCGGCTCTTGCCCGTCAATGTTCCAAAAAAACTCGTCCAGCCCCGAAAGCAAGCCTTTGTCGCGCTTAGTGAGCAAGACTTTGCCATCCTTGTCATAAGCAATAAAGACAGCGCCATTGGCTTTGCGTTTGGCGGGCTTTTTAATCAAAGGGATTTGATCGATTAGCCCCAAAGCACGCGCTTTGCACGCCCCCTGCCACGGACAGCTGTTGCACAAAGGGCTGGCAGGCTTGCAAACGGTTGCACCCAAGTCCATAATGGCCGAGGCATAATCGGCGGCACGCTTTTGACTGGTCAGCTTTTGCGCCAGCGGATAGATAAGGTCTTTATCGATTTCATCTGTGATGCCGTAAAGCCGTGCAATCACGCGCATAACGTTGCCGTCTACGACCGTTTCAGGCAAGTTAAATGCAAACGCGCAAATGCTGGAGGCAGTGTAAGGGCCTATCCCTGGCAACTTCAAAAGCTCTTGCCTAGATTGCGGAAACTGCCCATTATAATCACGCATTAAAACTTGAGCGCACTCGTGCATCTTTTTGGCTCGGGTGTAATATCCCAATCCTTGCCATAGGTGCAAAACATCCTCGATGTTGGCGTTGGCCAGACTTTCCAATGTCGGAAAGCGTTCGATCCAACGCAAAAAATAATCGTATACAGTTGCAACAGTTGTTTGCTGCAACATAATCTCGCTGACCCAAACAGGGTATGGATCGGGGGCTTTGCCTTTGAAACGCCACGGCATTTGCCGCGCGTTTTTGTCGTACCAATCAAGCAGGCGTTGCGTTAAATCCATCATTTTAAAAGCTATGTCGAGGGTGTTTGTTGGGTGCCGTTTGCAGCAGGAGCAGGCGCTTGCGCCGTCTGCGCTGTTTGCGCTCTTTTTGCAAACATTTGAACTTTTTTGCCCGTGGCGTCAATTGTGACAAGCACGTCTTGACCTGGCTTGACGCGTCCTTGCATAATCAAAAAGGCCAGCGGGTTTTCAATTTGGTGTTGAAGCAAACGTTTGAGCGCACGCACACCAAACTTTGATGTATAAACTTCGTCCACGAACCACGCTTTTGCTTTTTCGTCCACCGTCACATTATAGCCGATAGCTTTGGCACGCTTTAACAATTTATTCAAGTGAATGTTAATAACTTTGCCGAGGTCTTCTTCAGTCAGCTGGTGGAACGTCACGATGTCATCAATACGGTTTAAAAACTCGGGTCTGAAGTAATTCGTCAGAGCGTCCATACGTTGGTAAGTCGGCAAATCTGATGCAACGTTAGATGTCATAATCACAATCGTGTTTCTAAAGTCTACATGCACGCCTTTACTGTCGGTCAGACGGCCTTCGTCCAGCACCTGCAACAACAACGTTAAAATGTCAGGGTGCGCTTTTTCAATTTCATCGAACAAAACAACTTGGAATGGTTTAAGGCGCACGCCTTCGGTTAAAATTCCGCCCAGCTCAAAACCTGGAGTGCCTGGAGGCGGGCCAATTAAACGCGTCACCGAGTTCTTTTCCATATACTCGGACATATCCAAACGCAACATTGCCGTTTCTTCATTGAACATAAACTCCGCCAACGATTTGGCCAATTCTGTTTTACCGATACCTGTCGCACCGATGAACAAGAACGAACCAATCGGGCGGTTAGGATCTTGCAGGCCTGAGCGCGAACGGCGTAAAGCATTGGAAACGACTTGTACCGCTTCATCTTGACCGATGACGCGCGCGTGCAGGTATTCTTCAGCCAAGGCCAAACGCTTTTGGTCTTCGATATCCACTTTTTCAAGCGGAATGCCTGTCCATGCCGAAACGGTGCGCATCGCGTGTTCAATTGTGACTGTTTTGTCGGGCGACTTGTCCATCAACACCAAGCTTGCCGCGTCATCGAGCAGGTCGATTGCTTTTTCGGGCAGCTGGCGTTGCTTGATATAACGGTGCGACAGATTGACCGCAGCATTGACGACAGCGTCAGGAATTGTGACGTGATAGTGTTGCTCGAATTGCGCTTTTTGCGCGCCTACGATTTGAATCGCTTCAGCGACAGTCGGTTCTTCCAAAAACAAGCTTTGGAACTTGCCCAAAAGCGCAATGTCTTTTTCAACATAAGCGCGGTAGGAAATCGGATCCGATTCCAAAATACATGTAATCGAGCCCTCCAAAACTTTTAATTTTAAAAACTTGGCAGGTTCGATATTCTCGGGGTTAATGTCGGTACGCACCAAAAAGCTGACGTCCTTAGCATATAAAATCTGTTGCCCGTCTGAGGCATAGATGCTTTCAAAAATTTGTTTTAAAATAAAGGCATACTCATCATCTGTTTTGGTGTCCTGCATAATCGCGGCCACATCTACGCCGAGCACGTCCACCGTTTGGAATGCCTCGGGGGCGCAGGGCGTTTGTAAGTATTGCACAAGCCCTTCAACAAGCGCCGTTTTACCAATGCCAGATGGCCCCATAATCAACGGGTTGTTGTTGTTTTTACGCAACAAAATATGCACAAGCCGTTCAATTTCGTGCGAGCGCCCCACAAGCGGCGTCAGCTTGCCGTCTCGTGCCAATGCTGAATAGTTGATGATATACTTTGAAAGATCTGTCATTTTGCTCTCCTTGCCTTAGTTAAGGCTATTTTATCTATTTAGTCTTAATAAAAGATTAAGAAAGTTGTATTAAAATACAAGTAGATTCGAAAGGAAGTATAATTATTGTGACAACAAAATTTAAATCTATGACTGTTTTTTGTGGGGCTTCAAAAGGCATAAACCCTGCGCTTTTTCCTCAAGCATTTCGTATGGGCGAAATTATCGGCGAAAACAAGATGAAGCTTGTGTTCGGTATCGGTGATAACGGTATGATGGGACAAGTTTTTCGTGGCGCTTTGTCGAAAAATGCACCGATTGAAGGTGTGACAACTAAAGAGTTGTTGGAATTGCAATGTGAAGATCCGACGTTGTTTAAAGAAGGCGAACTTATTGTTGTGCCTGATTTGTTTGTGCGTAAGTTTATGATGTTCAAAGACGGTGATATCATCACTGTTTTGCCTGGTGGTTGGGGAACTGTGGACGAGTTTGCTGAGTTCGCCGTTACGATTCAAACGCGTCAGATTTTAAAAAAGCCGTTGATTTTTGTGAATTTAAACGGTTTTTGGAATCCGCTGAAAGACTTGTTAGAAGTGATGCGCGAAAATGGCTGCGTCAACAATACACGCCTTGACTTTGTGGCGTTCGTGGATAACGTGGATGAAGTGCTGCCAAAGGCCGAACAAATTGCATCGACCGTTTGTGCCGATGAAATCAAAAAAGTCAAAGAAGAGCTTAAACGCATTAAAAATAAGCCACGCGAAGTGCAATAAATTATGTTAAAGCCATTAAAATGACTATTACTCCCTTTTCCCATGAGTGGAAAGGGTGTTTTGCGGGGCAAAAGTTTAATCCAAATTTGCTTTGTTTCTTACGTGTCCAAAGCTGACTTCAAAATGGGGCGTTTTGCGCACAGTTGATGACTTGATTTGGATCTTTTCGCCACTAAGAGTCTCGTACGAGATGATTTTGTTGGGCTTTGCCTTGTTGATTTTGCACCCGAACGAGCCTTTACATTTATCAATGTTCCATTTAAGTATTTTCATCTCTGACCTCCCTGAATAGTATAGGAGATTTTAAGTGATTCTGCAAGTTATAAATATTTTTTCAGCAACCGTTTGACTTTTGCGATTGTTTCTTCCCGTGTGCCGTTCGTCAAGACGTAACGCCAATTCACCGAGCCAACATCTTGCGCTAATTGCTCTGTCAGAGCTTTTTTGCTCTTGATGTCTGATGGGTTGTTCTTGCGCGTGGTGACGCGCTTTGCACGGATTTGAAGAGGTGCTTCCATCCACAGACCCTCAAAGCTCAGCCCTAAACGCTGCGCCAGTTGTTTGGCTTTTTTGCGCTCGGCAGGACTGTAGAACAGCGCGTCCAAAATGACGGGATAGCCTGCCAGAAGCGCTTGCTTTGCTTGACGGCGCATTTCTTTGTAAACGGCTTTTTCTTTTTGGGGCGTGTAAAAGCTTTTATCCAGTTCGGCATCAAAGCTGACGCCTGCTAATTGCTTGCGTACAATATCATCGCGGATAATAACCGCGCCTAAAGGTTGGGTTAAAAAAGGTGCAATTTCACGCGCTACACGCGATTTGCCACTGCCCGACAAGCCGCCACAAGCCAGCAAAAATGCTTTGCGTCTTGATTTGGGCAAAAAACGATACACATCTGTGTTGTTAATGCTGGAAATGTAATGATTCATAAAAATCGAAACAAGCCGCTTGTTTGTCAGTACCAAGAGAGCTGCTAGTAGCATTGAAAAATACATTAACGATTCTTTTTTCTTAATATGCACTGTTTTTGTGGCTCTAAATTGCCCGTTTTCAAAAATAATGTCATCAAATGAAGTGGGCATTTCATCGCGTTTTGTCATAGATGCCCAAAACTCGGCCAACTTCATCATTTCGAATCGATCTAATAAGTTTTGCTGACAAGCTTGTTTGAATAACATTTACACACTCCCTTGTTCCAAAGAAAGCATTAAAGGGTCTATGCCAATTTTGCCAAGAGCTGTTTTCCATTTTTGTTTGGCAGGGCATTTAAATAAATAGGCCGTATCAGGTTCGAATACCAGCCAAGAGTTGCCAGCGATTTCAAGCTCCAGCTGTCCTGCAGCCCAACTGGAATACCCCAATGCTAACAAGGCGTTTTCAGGGCCTTGTCCAAGCGCAATTTTGGATAAAACATCAACACTGACGGTCAGGCTCAGCTCGTCTGTCAGAGCCGTTGTTTCAAAGCCGACATAATCCGCGCTATGTAAAATAAAGCCTCGAGCAGGGTCAACTGGTCCACCCCACGCAGTTTGCATTTTAGAAAATGCTTCCGAATAATTGATGCCTGTTTGCTTGAGTATTTCACCCAACGGTAAAGGGCAGGGCTTGTTGATTACCAATCCTACCGCGCCGTCTTTGTCGCTGTGTGAACATATATAAACAACGCTGCCTTCAAAGCCGTCATCGCCCATATTCGGCATTGCAATTAAGCACCGATTGGCCAGTGACCCCGTTAAGTATGAAACGTGCGAATTATTCTTCGTCATGCCCTTTTCCGCCGACATTGTCCATCATTGCCGACATATCGTGATTGTCGTCATCTTCAAGCTCGGACGCGTCTTCCAGCAAGTTTTCGCTGTCATCAGTATCTTGAAAATCAACGTCCCCGACAACCGAGGCAACAATCTCTTCTTCATCCATTTCTTTTTCAAGAGCCGTTACATTGCTTTGGCTTTTCAGCGCCGCTTGCAGTTTTGCTGCGGCCAGCTCGTCCGCATCATAGGTTTCGCCACACTTTGGGCACGTAAAGTTCTTTTTGCGCATATCGTAAAAAGAAGCGCCACATTTTAAACATTTTCTTTTTGTTCCCCACTCAGGTTTTGTCATCGTTATCTCCTTGACTTAAAGTTGACTAAAAACACAATAATCCATAAAAATAGCGTATGCAACGATATTTTCTACTTGTCAATAGGAAAATTTAAAAATATGATACTTTTTAACAAAAAAATGGTTGATTGAACAGAAAGGATTAAAAATGATTATAGCAATTGACGGCACTTCGGCCGCTGGAAAAGGAACGCTAGCTAAGCGTTTGCAAGAGTTTTATGGCTATGCGTATTTGGATACAGGCGCGCTGTATCGTGCCGTTGGCAAGCGCGTTTTGGATTCGGGCAAAGACCCAACAGATGAGCAGGCTGCCGTTGAGGCGGCGCAAAGTTTATCGCCCGAATCGATGCTCGAGCTTCAAAACGATTCGTCGATTCGCACCGAACAATGTGGTGCGGCTGCGTCTAAAGTATCGGCTATCCCCGCCGTCAGACAAGCTTTGTTCGACTTTCAAAGACGCTTTGCGTTGCACCCTGTATTTGTGGACGGAACGCCCGCAAAAGGCGCAATTTTGGATGGTCGAGACATTGGAACGGTCGTTTGTCCTGAGGCCGATGTCAAGCTGTATTTAATCGCCTCGTCTGAAATTCGTGCAAAAAGACGATTAAAAGAGTTGCAAGAAAAAGGAATTTGTGCTATATATGACGAAATCTTAGCCGATGTGAAAGCGCGCGATGAACGCGATTTGCACCGAGCCGTCTCGCCACTTCGGCCCGCAGACGATGCTTTTGTGCTTGACACGTCGGATTTAAGTATCGACAGTGTGTTTGCCCATTGTATCGATTTTATTAACCAAAAGACAAACAAACATTAACAAAAGACCGTTGGAGCCCGCCAACTGGCAATTATTGATAAAAGAAAAGGAATATAATATGGAAAATAAAGAAGATTTCTCTGCCTTGCTCGACGAGTTTATGGGCAAAGAAAAATCATTGCAAGGTAATGTTGTCAAAGGTACAATCGTTGCTTTGAATGACGAATATGCAACAATCGATGTGGGTTTGAAGTCCGAAGGCCGCTTGGCAATTAAAGAGCTCGGCTTGAAGGAAGAACCTAAAGTCGGTGACAAAATTGACGTTTATGTTGACAAATACGAAGACCGCGAAGGCTTGGTTGTTTTGTCAAGAGAAAAAGCTCGCCGTGAAGAAGCATGGGCAGAATTGGAAAAATCTCTGGCCGCTGGCGAACAAGTTATCGGTACTATTTTCGGGCGCGTCAAAGGCGGCTTTACAGTCGACTTGAACGGTGCTGTGGCTTTCTTGCCAGGCAGCCAAATTGACGTTCGTCCTATCCGCGATGTGACACCTCTTATCGGTGTGGCTCAACCATTCCAAATCTTGAAGATGGACAAAGTACGTGGCAACATTGTTGTTTCTCGTCGTGCTGTGTTGGAAGAGTCTCGCTCGGAGCAACGCTCTGAAATCATCAAGAACCTCTCCGAAGGTCAAGTGGTTGACGGTGTTGTCAAGAACATTACAGACTATGGTGCATTCATTGACTTGGGCGGTGTTGACGGTCTGTTGCACGTGACAGACATTTCGTGGAAGCGCATCAACCACCCATCAGAAGCTTTGTCTGTTGGTCAAAATGTTAAAGTTCAAATCATTAAGTTTAACCAAGATACACAACGCATTTCTTTGGGTATGAAGCAATTAGAAAAAGATCCTTGGGAAGGTGTTGACGAAAAGTATCCAGTCGGTACGAAGTTAAAAGGTCGCATTACAAACATCACTGATTACGGTGCGTTTGTTGAGTTGGATCAAGGAATCGAAGGCTTAGTCCACGTTTCCGAAATGAGCTGGACGAAAAAGAACGTTCACCCATCGAAGCTTGTTTCGACAAGCCAAGAAGTTGATGTTGTTGTTTTGGACGTTGATGGTTCAAAGCGCCGCATTTCTTTGGGTATGAAACAATGCCAAGAAAATCCTTGGAAAGCTTTTGCAGACTCTCATAAAATCGGCGATGTGATCGAAGGCGAAATCCGCAATATTACTGAATTCGGTTTGTTTATTGCTTTGAATGACGAAATCGATGGTATGATCCATATGTCCGACTTGTCGTGGGATAAATCTGGTGAAGAAGCGATTAAAGACTATAAGAAAGGTCAAGTCATTCAAGCCAAGATTTTGGATATGGACGTTGAAAAAGAACGCGTCAGCTTAGGCGTAAAACAACTTTCTCAAGACCCATTTGAAGGCGCGACAACAGACATTAAGAAAGGTCAAGTTGTCACAGCCGTTGTCACGGGTATTGAAGAAGGCGGTATCAATGTCGAAGTTGGTGGTGTGAAGGGCTATATTAAGAAGTCCGATCTTGCAAAAGATCGCAGCGAACAAAAGCCAGATCGTTTTGCTGTTGGCGAAAAAGTCGATGCTAAAGTCACGACTTTTGATGCGAAAAATCATAAGTTGACTTTGTCCATTAAGGCAAAAGAAGCTGATGAAGAAAAAGCTGCTATGGCTGAATTTGGTTCTGCGGACTCGGGCGCTTCTTTGGGCGACATTTTGGGCGCTGCTTTGAAAAAAGCAAAAAAGTCCAAAGCTGAAGACGCTGAAGAAGAAAAGCCAGCTAAGGCCAAAAAGGCAACAAAGAAGAAAAAAGAAGCAGAAGAAGCTTAAGTTTTTCTGATTGTTGAAAGCAAGAACTTCCCCTCCGTTTGGCGGGGAAGTTTTTTTTATTTGGGAAAACGGCGCCATTATTTTTTCAAGAAAGGCCGTTTTTTTGTTATTAAACTGTAAGACCTTTTTTGTTATTAGAGGCTGGGCGTCTGCAGCAGTGGGTAGGGCGTCTGCAGCAGTGGGTAGGGCGTCTGTCTCAATTGTTTGACTTGCTTAATAACAAAGGGCATTCCAAGTTTGGTTTCGGTTAAAAGTTTCCACCTGTCTACAACTATATGTTCCAATGACAAAAGCGTTTACAGAGCCATTCGCGGTGGCACTCCATGCGCGATATGTTGTGCATCGTGTTGGATTGGCTGACATATTCATACATTTATCTTGGCCTGTTGCACCACCCCATTCTGGACAGGCTTCATAGACTGTTGCTAAGTGGCGACCTTGCGCCTCACACCAAGTATATGCACTCCACCAGTTCATAGTATTATTGCTTTGGCAGTATTCGTGTCCGTTATTCCCAGTAATAAGGCTTCCGCCCTCGCATGTTGTGGCGTTAGCTGCTGAGCCGATTGTTAAAAAGCCCGTCACTATGGCAGTGAGCGTTAATAATTTTATTTTCATTTTTTCTTTCCTTTCATTTTATTATGTTAAAGTTGATGTTATATCCACTAAGCGCGAGGCGTCTATTTTCGCGCCCTCGGTCCGCACTTGATAAGGTGCTATATTGTTTTGTTATTTTTTTAATTGTTTCATTTCCTTTCTTGTTGTGTTAAAAATTATTCGCTTTCAAAAAATGATTTTTGCCATCACTTGCACCCAAAGGTCTTGTTTGTGTGGCGTCCCTATATTCGTCGCGCGCGGACGCGAGGGAAACCGCCTCTTTAAAAAGGCTGGCGCGAAAAATTCGCGCGGCGCACCAGCCGTAGAGCCAATGCTATTAAAAAAAATTGTTTTCATTCTGTCTCCGTTTTTGTTGGTTGTTCAAAATGTGATGTATGGCTTTTCATTATTCACAAGAGCCAGCGCGAGCGCGCGAAGATTTTCGCGCTGGCTCTTGTGTGAAAAAAGCAACAGCAAATCTTAAAAATATTCAA
>ERZ1023658.76-NODE-76-length-41179-cov-12.988863_pt1 | contig 41179 bp, 42 predicted proteins | sample MGYA00380339_ERZ1023658 | MGnify/ENA primary metagenome ERZ1023658 (study PRJEB33179, sample SAMN07448981) | human gut metagenome | biome: Human-gut; feature: Human associated habitat; material: Faeces | host: Homo sapiens | place: India: Bhopal | collected... | reverse complement strand
AAAAACGTTCCTTTAAATCGACTAGTCTTAAACCGCTAAAACTGGCTGAATAAGCCAGTTTTGAGAAGGTTGGCGAATGCCGTTAAGCCCGAAAATGGTTCATTGTTCACTTGTTTTATTTTACCTTCTGATATTTACTTCAAAAGTGACGTTTCGCCTATAAAAACACAACTTTAAGCTAAGTTGCCAGCCTGATGAAAAACGCCTATTTTTAAACAACAGGAGGCTATGCAATGTCAAAAACTGGATATTTATTTGCGTTTGGAGCAATTTTTTTATGGAGCTGGAATGTCATTATTTCGCGATATTTAGCGCCCTATGTTCCGCCTTTTCAAATTTCGTTTTTTAGATGGCTGATCGCAAGCATTGCTCTTTTACCATTTTTCGCCGTCAAAGTTTGGAAAGCCAGACGCGCTTTCGTCTCCAATTGGTGGGTGTTTTTGATTTTATCGTTTGGGCTAGCCTTTATGAACAACTTTATTTATCAGGCAGGTCATTCAACATCGGCAGTCGATATGTCGCTTTTAGCGACTATGGGGCCAATTTTCTTGGTTATTTTTTCGTGGTTATTTTTCAAAAAAAGCATTTCAAAACGTCAGGTTTGGGGCTTTTTTGTCAGTTTCTTAGGCGTGATGATTGTTATTTCAAACGGAACGCTGAGCACATTTACCGAGTTCCAATTTGCAAAAGGCAATCTGTGGATGGTCGTTTTCGCGTTGAGCTTTGGCATGTACGGTGCTCTTGAGATTGAACGCTCGCACGCGATCGAACAATTTACATACCTTGCAGCAACTGTGTTTCTGGGCACATTGATGCTCGTGCCTTTTTTCTGGGGTACGCTTGAAGCGCACCCGTTGTCCAATATCAAGTTGGTTCAATGGGGGATGATTATTTACCTTGGCATTTGCAATTCGATTTTTGCGTATCTTGCGTGGAACATCGCCTTAGCAAAATTGGGCTCACTTCGTTGTGGCTTGATTTATTATTCGCTGCCGATTTTCAGCTCTATTTGGGCGTATTACGTTCTTCACGAGAGCATTGGTTATGCCGAGTTTGTCGGCGCGCTTTTCGTGTTTGCAGGTATTTTCATCGGCTCTGTTAAACGCAAGTCTAACAGTTCTAAAATGCTCGATGTCGCAAGCTGATAAGAAGCTGCGCGCTTAATCCGCTTTATTTTTGGCAGATTTTGAAGAGCGCCCCGTTTTTTTGCGAGCAGGAACTTTTTTAACGCTCGCCTTAACGTGAGCAGGCGTTTTGCGAGCAACCTTGCGCGGTGCAACAGGAGCGCTTACCGACTGCGCGGCAGGCACTATCGTCTTGACTGGTACAGGCTCTGCAATGGGGGCTTTGGCCCGCACGCGAAACAGTTCCCACAACTTTGTCAGTTGCGAGCCCGCAAAAACAATCAATAAAATCAACGCAATTAAAATAATTTCAGAATGTTCCATATTTATCTCCTTTTCACATAAAAAACGCAATTAAATCCGTCAGGCCGCTTGTCATCCAGCGCATATAAGCGCGCAAAAAATCCACGCCCATCAAAGGCAGGATAAACAAAATCCCGAGCAGAATATAAAAGCCATACTTTTCCGTTTGAGCGTATTCGCTTGCCATCTTGTTTGGTAAAATCGATGCCAAAATGCGCCCTCCGTCAAGCGGTAAAATAGGCAGTAAATTAAAAGCACATAACGCAATGTTAATCATAAAAAACGCTTGGAACATATCGAAAAACCATTGTCCAACAGGGCTCACAGGCACAAAACTTTGCCACGCGACCATTAACAGCACGGACACAATCGCTAGCAAAAAGTTTGTCACGGGACCCGCCAGTGCGACCAGTCCCATATCGTGCTTTTCATCGCGCAACGCGTGAAAGTTCACAGGCACGGGCTTTGCCCAACCGAACATCACACCGCTGCCCGTCAAGAAAAGCAAAGTCGGTACCAAAATTGAACCCACAGGATCAATGTGGTGAATGGGATTTAATGTCAGGCGGCCTGCCATTTTTGCGGTATTATCTCCCATCTTAAGCGCGACAAAACCGTGCGCAAGCTCGTGCAAAATAATTGCAAAAAATAAAGGTAAAATAAAAGTCGAAACTGTCCATAAAGCACTATGCATTTAAACACTCCTTTGCTTTTGCTAATCGTGCGAGCGCGGCGGGGGTTAAATCGGGCAGCTCGTTTGCAACGCTTTGCATTTCAGCCATAGCGCCGTTGCAATGCAGCACGCAATCACAGCCCGCTTTTAAACACGCCACGGCAGACGCCGCTACACTTGCATAGCGCGACAGCGCCCCCATTGAAATGTCATCCGTAATTAAAAAGCCATCAAAGCCGATTTGGGTGCGAATAAAGTCGATGACTTTTGGCGAGAGCGTTGCAACATTTTTATCGTCCAGAGCCTTGTATAAAACGTGCGCCGTCATTCCCCAAATGGGCTTTTTGACATGGGAAAATGGATAAAAGTCTTGCGCAAGTTCGGCCATTGAGGCGTTGACAACAGGCAAGCTTTTGTGCGGATCGACCTCGGCTTTGCCATAGCCTAGCAAATGCTTTGCCACTGGCATCACGCCGCCCTTTAACATCGCATCAATTGCGGCGTTAGCAAGTTGGCTGACAACCTGATTATCGTTTGAAAACAACCGATCGCCCAAGCATTCGTTGACCTTTGGTGTGGCAACGTCCAAACACGGCCAAGAATCAACGTTAATGCCAACGGTGGATAGCATTTGTGCAAGCGTTTTTGCATGCGCTCGCACGCCATCTGTAGCGCCCGCTTTATCCCCCGCTTCATACATCGCACCATACGTGCGTGCAGGAGGCAATTCTTGCCAAAACGGGGCACGCAAACGCTGGACGCGTCCGCCTTCTTGATCAATTAAAATCGGCGTATCAGGGCGACCTGTCAGCTGGCGCAGCTCGGCCACCAGCGTTTTGAGTTGTTCGGGGCTTTCGACATTGCGGCGAAACAAAATAAAGCCCAACGGTTGAGCGGCACGAAAGAATGCGGCCTCGGCCTCAGTCAAACGTATCCCACTCAATCCGAAAATCACCGCCCGCATCACACACCCGTTTGGTTATTTTGTCAACGTGCAGTCTTGTTTGCGCGCTTTGAGCTTGTTGCATAGGTTTTGCGCGTTGGACTTTTGAGCAAATGCCCCCACACGTAAACGATAGAATGTGCCTTTGCCTTTGATTTGCACCGCTGCAACGTCATGAGGCAAACCCGAAAGCAAGCTTGAATGTGCTTTCAAAATCTTTGGCCATGCTTTTTCCGCGCCCGCTTTGGACGGCAAGGAAATCAATTGTACGCGCCACAGCTCTTTAGCGTTGGTGGCCTTTGCGTTGCTGGCTTCTTTGGCTTTGGTCGTAGCTGCTGGCGTTGTCGCTTTTGCTGATTGAGCAACATTTTTAGCGCTTTGAGACGCTTTTTGTGTCACAGGTGCAGGCGCTTTTGCCACCGCGTTTTTGACAGCTGGCACAGATGCAACTGCTTTTACGGGAGCTTCAGTATCGACCTCAGGCTCAATAACAGCGGGCGCAACGACCGCTTTGCTTTGCAAAGATAACACTTCTAATTCCATTTGCTCGGCCGTTTCAGGCATTACACGAGGCTTGCCCAAAATCTCGCCCACCTTTGTGGGAACTTGCGGCACAACAGGCGTTTCATCTTCCACGCTTAAATGCTCCACTTGCGCATCAATTTTGTTGGTACGCATTCTTTTGTAAATCGTTTTGTCTTGGTCGGGAATAGCCATTCCTCCGCGATCAGCTGGACGCACCTTGACGGGACGTTGGCTTTCCTCAACAACGATAGGCGCGCTGTCCATATCCTCGTCCTCGCCCGAAAAGAAAAACACGCCAACAAGCGAGGCAACCAAAACAGCAATCACAATCCCGATAGCAATCGATTGCACCTTGATCCACATAAAGCCTTTTTGCGCATTGTCCGCATCATCGGCCAAATCTTGCCCGATGTGCTCTTGGTAGTCTGCTCTGAAGTCATACGGCACTTCCATATCATCTGCGTCATCTGTTTTTTTGTCTTGAACAGGCTCATCATCCGTCATCGGAAAACGCAAACGTTCTTTTGCTTTTTCGAAATCGTCCAACATATCATCGGCTTGTTTTTCCGCACGGCTTGCGAAAAAATCAGGCACTTTATCTTTGTTATCAAATGGTTCCATTTTTACATCTCCTTTACTGGCTTAACACCAAATATTGCTAATCCCGATTCAATTACATAACACATACTTTGTAGTAAGGCTAAACGGGCTTTAGAAAGCTCTGGCTTAGCCTCGTCCAAGAAACGCATTTGTACATCGTCACGGCCTTTATTCCACAGCGCATGGAACAAGGACGCCAAATCGTACAAGTAATACGCAATGCGGTGTGGTTCGTTGACTGAGGCTGCTAATTCCACTTGACGCGGGAACTCGACCAGCTGGCGAATCAGCGCAACTTCGGATTCATCTGTCAACAATGATAAATCTGCCGCGCTCAATTGATTCATCACATCATCGCCAAACATTTGCTTTGCGTGGCGGAAAACAGACCAAGCTCGAGCATTCGCATATTGCACATAAAAGACGGGGTTATCTTTGGATTGCTCTTTGACTTTGACTAAATCAAAATCCAATTGACTGTCGCTTTTGCGCGTCACCATAAAGAAACGCACTACGTCTTTGTCAATTTCCTCCAACAAGTCGCTGATTAAAACGAACGTGCCTGCACGCTTTGACATTTTAAAAGGTTGACCGTTTTGCGAAAAACTGACCATTTGCACCAGCTGCATATCCAATGAAGCTTGCCCATGCGTCACCGCATTGACGGCGGATTTTAAACGCGTCACATAGCCCGCGTGATCAGCGCCCAGCACCATAACGAGCTTTTTAAAGCCGCGTTCAAACTTGTTGTATTGATACGCGATATCGGGCATAAAGTAAGTATAAGTTCCGTCTGCGCGTGCCAGCGGTCTGTCGGCTTCGTCTCCAAAAGCGCTTGATTTAAAAATCAGCATTTCTTGAGGTTCCCAATCTTCAGGTGCTTTTGCGCTCTTTGGTTTTTCAGGAATGCCTTTATAGACCAGCCCCGCTTGCGTCAGTACATCGAGCGCTTTTTCAATGCCACCCGAGTTTTTAATCGCCAATTCGGACGCATACACATCAAAGTGAATGCCAAGCTTTGCCAAATCGCTGCGAATCAAGTTCATAATGGCCGCGCACGCAAAATCACGGAAATAGGTGTGGCATTCGCTTTCGGGCACATTCATCCACTTGTCAGCGTCTTTGTCGGCAATGGCTTTGCCAACGTCTTTGAGGTATTCGCCAGGGTAATAACCTTCGGGAATCTCGCCAATATCCTCGCCCATCGCTTCACGATAGCGTAAATATGTCGAGCGCGCCAATTTATCCATTTGCGCTCCTGCATCGTTCATATAGTATTCGCGCGTCACTTCATAACCTGCTTTTTGCAATAAGCCTGCCAAAGCGTCCCCAAAGACCGCGCCACGCACGTGACCGACATGCATCGGTCCCGTTGGGTTGACCGAAACAAACTCAACGTTTACTTTTTCACCTTTGCCCATGTCGGAGGTGCCGTAATTTTGTTTTTGATCCAATATTGTCAGCAATTGTTCGTACCAAAATGCATTGGACAATTTCAAATTGATAAAGCCAGGACCCGCAATTTCGACCGTTTCGATAATGGGCAAGCTTTTCAGCTTTTCAGCAACCAATGCCGCAAAGTCGCGCGGCTTTAGTCCTACTTGAGCTGCGCATACCATCGCAACGTTTGTTGCAACATCGCCGTGTGCTGCGTCTCTGGGAGGTTCGGCCGTCACGCGTGCCATATTAGGCATTTGATTGATTTTACCTGTGTTAGATAAGTCTGTGACGACTTTTGTAATTTCGTTTTTTAAGATTGTAAAAATATTCATAATTAAAGCACCTTTCTTTATAAACATAATTACTCTGATTTGAAAATAATTGCAAGAGGATTTTTTGCATAAGAGCCTTTTAAACTTATATTTTTTTAAACTCAAGTTTGAGCGATTATAATTTTTCTTTACATTTTTTCTGGTTTCGACTATAAAAAGAAAAACGGAGTGTATTATGTGGTTTTATTATATCATAGTTCTTTTGGTTATTGCATGCGACTTTGCGTCAAAGGCGTTGATTATGTCTTCGCTTTCTTTTTCATCTCAAAGCATTCACGTGCTGCCATGCTTAAATTTGGTTTATGTGCTCAACAAGGGTATCAGCTTTTCAATGCTGCAAAACTGGGGGCCCGTGTCGCTGATTATTTTAACGGCGACTATTACATTGACAGTTGCGTATTGCCTGCACAAGGACGCGTCCTTTTTGGGCAAGATTGCACTTGCTTTAATCTTGGGCGGCGCGGTCGGCAATCTGATCGATCGTATTCGCTTTGGCGGCGTAGTGGATTTTTTGGATTTTCACATTGGCTCGTACCATTGGCCTGCGTTTAACATAGCCGATTCGGCAATTTGTCTGGGTGTTTTGTTATTGCTTTACCAGATGATTATGTATCCTATAAAAGAAAGCAAAAAAGTGACATTTACAAAAAAGAAAGGCGACAAATGAAAGCGATATTATTAACATTGGCTGTGGCATTATCTTTAAGCGCGTGCACAGCAAAAAGCACGATTTTCCGTGCTCCCGATGAAACAAAGGTAGAAGAGCGCAAAGATTTAACTTTGCCGCCTGACTATACGTTGCGTCCACCTAAAGAAGCAAAGTAATAAAAGGCTATCAAATGAATTTCACTGATTTAAAAAGCTTTCAAGCTTTAAAAAAGCATTTTGATGAAACAAAAAATGTGCAAATGTTGGATCTGTTTGCGTCCGATGAAAATCGTGCGGCTGACATGACTATCGCGCTGGATGATTTTGTGCTCGATTATTCGAAAAACAGAATCTCGCGTCAAACGCTTGATTTATTGGTTGAGCTTGCGAGAGAATGTAATGTTGCCCAAATGCGCGACAAAATGTTTGCGGGCGACAAGATTAACTTTACAGAAGACAGAGCTGTTTTACACACCGCCTTGCGCAATCGATCGAATAAGCCTGTATTCGTGGACGGCAAAGATGTAATGCCTCAGATCAAGCACGTGCTTGATAAAATGCGCGCTTTTTCGGACAAAGTGCGTTCGGGCGTGTGGCGGGGCGCTACAGGCAAAGCAATTAAAAGCGTTGTCAATATTGGCATCGGTGGATCGGATTTGGGGCCTTTAATGGCGCTGGAGGCATTAAAGCCTTATCAAAAGCCAGAGCTTGAGTTTTATTTTGTGTCGAACATAGACGGCACCGCGATTACTGAGGCGCTTAAAAAATGTGATCCAGAAACAACTCTGTTTTTGGTGGCAAGCAAGACTTTTACAACGCAAGAGACGATGACGAACGCACAATCGGCACGCACGTGGTTGGTTGATGCTTTGGGCGACAAAGCCGTCGCACACCATTTTGTGGCACTTTCGACCAACACGGACGAAGTGGCTAAATTCGGCATTGATACAGACAATATGTTCGAGTTTTGGAGCTTTGTCGGTGGGCGTTATTCGATGTGGTCGGCGATCGGTCTGTCGCTGATGATTGCCATTGGCTATGACAACTTTATCGAACTTTTGACGGGCGCATTTGAAATGGACGAACATTTTTGCTCGGCTTCCTTTGATAAAAATATTCCTGTGATTTTGGCGCTGCTCGGCATTTGGTATCACGTCTTTTTCAAAGCCGAAACTTATGCCGTTTTGCCGTATTATCAGTATTTGCACAGATTACCTGCTTATCTGCAACAGCTGGATATGGAATCAAATGGCAAGGGCGTGGACAAAGACGGCAAGCCTGTGACGTATCCAACGGGGCCCGTGCTGTTTGGCGAGCCTGGGACGAATGGACAGCATTCGTTTTACCAGCTGATTCATCAAGGCACACACTTAATTCCGTGCGACTTTATCGCGCCGATTTTCTCGTTTAATGAGCTGGGCGCGCACCAAAATATTTTGCTGGCCAATGCAATCGCGCAACCTGAAGCGCTGATGCGTGGCAAGTCGGCCGAAGAGCTGAAAGCCGAAGGCGTGCCAGACGCGCTAATCCCATTTAAAACATTTACGGGTAATCGCCCCACAAATACGATTTTAATGGACAAGCTGACGCCGCGTAATTTGGGACGCTTGGTGGCGATGTACGAACACAAAGTCTTTGTTATGGGCGTGATTTTGGGGATTGACAGCTTTGATCAATGGGGGGTCGAGCTGGGCAAAGTTTTGGCCAAGAAGATTTTGCCAGAGCTGAGCAATACAGCGCCCGTGACAACTCACGATTCATCGACAAATGCGTTGATTAACTATATCAAAGGAAAACGCTTGCAATGACGATCCGCCTTTTGTCCCCAACTTTAATCAATCAAATCGCCGCAGGTGAAGTCATCGAGCGGCCAGCTTCGGCGCTCAAAGAGCTTGTCGAAAACGCGCTGGACGCAGGTGCGACAAAGATTGATGTGATGTTGGGTGACGGGGGCAAGTCTTATTTGTCCGTGACCGATAACGGCAATGGAATGAGCCCCGAGGATTTAAAAGTTTGTATCGAACGGCACGCAACTTCTAAGTTGCCGACTGACGATTTATTTGCAATTTCATCTTTTGGCTTTCGTGGCGAGGCTTTACCATCAATTGGCTCGGTGGCGCGGTTGGTAATTACTTCCCGTGCACGTGGTTCGGCAGAGGCGTGGCAAATCGAAGTGGACGGTGGCGAGAGAAGAGAAATGACGCCTGCCAGTTTGAATGAGGGCACCAAAGTTGAAGTCAAAGATTTGTTTTATGCAACGCCTGCGCGGTTAAAGTTTTTAAAGGCTACTCCAACCGAAACAGGCTATATTAAAGACGTGATCAATCGCTTAGCTATGGCAAATCCCGCTGTCACATTTAAGCTTTGCGATGAAAAGCGCCAGATTTTATTTTATCCCGCGACTGACAACCCGCTTGAAAGAATAGGCAAGATTTTCGGCACGGGCTTTGTCGAAAACTGTGTTGAAGTCGATGCCGAACATAACGGCTTTAAGCTGACGGGTTATGCCAGCTTGCCAACCTACACGCGCTCGACAACGACCGAGCAACACTTGTTTGTCAACGGCCGCTGGATTAAAGATCGCGTGCTGCTGGGCTGTATCAAAGGCGCGTATCAAGGCTTGCTCGGCGTAGACAGTGGACACCCAGTCGTTGCTTTGTTTCTGACTGTTCCGCCCAGCGAAGTTGACGTCAATGTTCACCCCGCCAAAACCGAAGTGCGTTTTAAAGACGCAGGCGTTGTCCGCGGGCTGATTGTTGGCAGCCTTAAAAACGTTTTGGCCGAGGCGGGTCATAAAACTTCCTCCACAATTGGCATTGGTGCACTGGATGCTGCTCACGTTGGCTTTTTGCCCGAACGCAGGCCTCAATCCCGTGCATCTTCTTTTACAAGCACAGCAAGCTCTTACGGCGCCGCTGTACCACGTGCGGGTGATTATCCCAACGTCAATAAATCCAATTATTGCATCGAACGACCCTCGGACAGACCTGCGCCAGATGCCTATCAAGTCGCGTCCCCCGCGATGCTTTGCGAATATTCAGCCAAAGCGCCAGCACCTGCACAAATCCAAGATGCAGACCAAGCGCAACAAGTAAGACCAGAGGATTTTCCACCTCTGGGGCTTGCGCGAGGGCAGGTTATGGAAACTTACATCATTTCACAAACACCCGACAGCATTATCATTACGGATCAGCATGCGGCGCACGAGCGCTTGACGTACGAGAAAATTCGCACTAACCTTGACAAGCACATTGAAACACAGCTTTTGCTGATTCCCGAAATCGTGACGGTGGGCGAGGAAAATGCGCTGTTTTTATCCGACAGAGCCGAAGAGCTTGCCCGTTATGGCCTTCATATCGAACGCTTTGGGTTGGACGCTGTGATGGTTCGCCAAGTTCCCGCATTGTTGGGCGAGACGGATATAAAAGGATTGATTGTTGATATGGTGGATACGCTCAAAGAGTTTGGCGATACGACTGCGCTGGAGGACAAAATCCAAGCGATTTGCGCGCGTATGGCGTGCCATGGTTCTGTGCGCTCGGGACGCGTTTTGACGGTGGATGAGATGAACGCGCTGTTGCGGCAAATGGAAGCGTGTGGTAAATCGGGGCAATGCATTCATGGGCGTCCCACCTACATCGAATTAAAGCTCAAAGACATCGAACGTTTATTTGGCAGGAGAGCATAGCGAATGAAGATCTTATTTTTAGGTGACGTGGTCGGTCGCGCAGGTCGCGAAATTGTGTTAAAGCAGCTGCCCGAATTAAAAGCCAAAATGCAGCTTGACTTTATCGTTGTTAATGCGGAAAACGCAGCGCACGGCTTTGGCCTGACGCCCAAGATGTTTGATGCGTTTAAAAAAGCGGGCGCAAATGTCATCACAATGGGCAACCATACTTTTGATAAAAAGGATATTTTTGATACATTGGCGAGCAATCCAGACATTATCCGTCCTGCGAATTATCCAGAGGGCACTATCGGCCAAGGCCATACAATCCATACGCTGCCAGACGGGCGCAAAGTCGGCGTTGTCCAAGTGTTGGGTTGTACTTTTATGCGCACGAATGCCGAGCCTTTACCGTATTTGCAAGCGTTCTATGACAAGTATAAGCTGGGGCGCGATGTGCAAGCTATTATCGTGGACGTGCATGCAGAAGCGACTTCCGAGAAAATGGCAATGGGCTTTTTGTCGGACGGCCAAGCCTCGTTAGTGGCGGGCACGCACACGCATATTCCCACTGCGGACGCGATGATTTTGCCCAAGGGCACAGGCTATATTACCGACATCGGCATGTGCGGCGATTATTACTCGATTATCGGTATGACAACGGCCAGCGCTTTGCCCAGATTTACGCACAGCGCCCCGCAACGGCTTTCTCCCGCCGAGCAAAATGGCACACTGTGTGCTGTGCTGATTGAAACGAATGATGCGACTGGACTGTGCGAAAAAATCCGCCCTGTGCGCATTGGCGCGCATTTAATCAATACAGAGAGTTAAAAATTTTTTTTCAAAGCCTCTTGAAAGCAATTTTGTTTTGTGGTATATTTTGCGAACAATTTGAATGTGTAAAAGAAAGGATAATTATTATGTCAGGTCATTCACAATTTAAAAATATTATGCACAGAAAAGGTGCTCAGGACGCGGCAAGAGCGCGCGTATTTTCTAAACTGGCTCGTGAAATTACGGTTGCAGCGAAGTCTGGATTGCCAGACCCTGCGTCTAACCCGCGTTTGCGTTCGGCTATTTTGGCGGCGCGGGCGGAAAATATGCCAAAGGATAACATTGAACGCGCAATTAAAAAAGGCGCTCCTGGTGAAGACTCGACTGTTTATGAAGAGGCAAGATATGAGGGCTTTGGGCCAGGCAATGTTGCTATCATTGTCGAAGCTTTGACAGACAACAGAGCCAGAACCGCACCCAACTTGCGCTCAATTTTCACAAAGCGCGGTGGCAATATGGGTGAAACAGGCTCGGTTTCCTTTAACTTTGAGCGCGTTGGCTTGATTGAGTATCCCCTCGGCGTTGCCGATGCAGACGCGATGTTTGAAGCGATTTTGGACGCAGGTGCAAACGATGTCGAATCTGATGAAGAAACACACACGATTTATTGCAACCCAGACGATTTGTCCGCCGTTCGCGAAGTTTTGGAAAAAAAGTTTGGCGATCCGACCGTGTGCCGTTTGGATTGGAAAGTCTTAGTTCCAACAGCCGTTTCGGATTTGGAAACAGCCGAAAAGCTGATGTCCTTTATCGATGCTTTAAACGAAGATGATGACGTTCAACGCGTCACAACGAATGCAGAAATTGCTCCAGAGATTTTGGAAAAACTGGGCGGGTAATATTTTAAATGCGTATCTTAGGTCTTGACCCTGGTTTACGTCATACAGGTTGGGGGATCATTGATAAAAATGGTTCTGCCGTTTCCTTTGTGGCGACTGGGGTCATTTCTGCAGATACAGACTTGACGCTGGCCGAAAGGTTGGCGCAAATTCACAAAGCGCTTGCTCAAGTCATTACAGACTACAAACCGCAAGAGGCGGCGATTGAAGAAACGTTTGTAAACGTGAATCCGACATCGACTTTAAAGCTGGGGCAGGCCAGAGGCGTTGCTATGTTGACGCCAGCGCTTTATCAAATCTCGGTTGCCGAGTATACGCCTAACCAAATCAAAAAAATGATTGTGGGGGTAGGGCACGCCGAAAAAAAACAAGTCGATATGATGGTGCGCAAGATGTTGCCGACTTTGCCGCTTGACATTCCTCCCGACAGCGCGGATGCTCTTGCGATAGCATTGTGCCACGGTTTTATGCGCCGCGTGCTGAAGTAAAGCTTTTTCATAAAACGTTAGTTTAAATCGACTAGGCTTAAGCCGCTAAAACTGGCGGAATGAGTCTGTTTTGAAAAGATTGGCGACTGACTTTGAAGAAGAAAAATCCCATTTTTTTTCAGTATGTACAGCGACGAAAGAGTTTCAGGAAACAAAGCGCGGGGCGTGGGCGCGAACATAGGCGCCCTGCGCTTTTGAATTAAAAGAGTTAATACAAAACTTTGCTTTCCAAGCTTTTTTCCCACAGAGCCGCCGCGCCGCGCGTATTTCCCGCGGCGGCTCTAAGATGAGATTAGACTCTTTGAAAATTAAGCAAAGCCTTTACCCCAAAAGTTTGGGTGCACCATTATTCGCGCGCCCGCACCCAAACTTTTATGATATGCTTCCTTTCAAAAAAAATGATTTTTGGATTGGGTTCGGAGGGGCGCAAAAATCATTTTTTTGAAAAAGGATTAAATCATCCGCAAAATCCACAAGAGCCAGCGTGAAAAATCTTCGTGCGTCCGCGCTGGCTCTTTAAGATGTATAAACACAACTTTTATCTGCAAAAAATAAGGGCTGGCGCGTGGGCGCGGGGGAAATCCGCGCCAGCCCTTGTGGATTTATTGATCCATCTCCGTCTATTTATTTTATAGGCGCGACAAGGGACGCCCCGCGCTTTATCTCAATTAGAAATAATTATAAAGCTTTATTTTTTTGAAATTATTTTTCGTCAAAATTATTCGGCTGTTTTTAAGCTTTGAGCTGTGTTTGGTAAAGCGTTGCATAAAGCGAGTCTGGCTTTGCAATCAATTCTTCGTGCGAGCCTTCTTCAGCAATTCGTCCGTGATCAATAACGATTATTTTGTCGGCGCCTCTCACCGTTGACAAGCGGTGAGCAATAATAAACACTGTGCGGTCGCGCATCAGGTTGTAAATGGCTTGTTGGACAATCAATTCGGACTTATTGTCGAGCGCAGAAGTCGCTTCATCTAACACGACAATCGGCGCGTCTTTGATAAAAGCTCTTGCAATCGCAACGCGTTGTTTTTGCCCGCCTGAAAGCTTGACGCCGCGTTCGCCTATTTCGGCATCTAAGCCTTTATCCAGTGAGCCAACGAACTCGTCCAAGCACGCATTGTGCACGGCGCTGTTGATTTGCTCTTGAGTTGCATTTTCATTGCCGAGCAAAATGTTGTTGCGAATAGTGCCTGCAAACAAAATGTTGTCCTGAAACACAAAAGCGATTTTATCGCGCAAGCTGTCAAGCTCAAGGTGGCGAATGTCTACGTCATCGATTTTAATTGCACCGCTCGTCACATCGTAAAAGCGCGGCAGCAAGCTGACCAGCGTGCTTTTGCCACCGCCCGAGTTGCCTACCAATGCAACGATGTGGCCTTTGGGAATCGTCAAGTTAATGTCTTGCAAGACGGGCTTGCCCGCTTCATACTCAAAACAGACGTTATCAAAGCGAATGTCTTTTTTGACATCTTTCAGCTCCCTTGCGTCCGAACAATTATGAATGCACGGCACGGACTCCAGCATTGAAAACACGCGTTCCATTGCCATCATCGAAAATTGCAAGCTGGTAAAGTTCGCGCCGATAGATTTGATTGGATGATAAAGCATTAACAGCGCCGTGATAAACGACACAAAGCCGCCAGCCGTCAATTGGTTTGTTGCGATTAAATAGCTGCCAAGCCAAATCACGCCCGCAATACCAAGCGAGATAATAAAGTGCATCATTGGCGTCATCAAGCCCGTTTTGCGGGTCATCTTCATACCGATTTTAAATACTTGCTTTAATGCGCTTGAAAAACGCATATCCTGATATTCGTACAGGTTAAATGAGGTGACAACACGATTGGCTGAAAAAGCCTCGTTATAATAAGTCATTATTTGCGAGCCCGAAAAAACACTTTGGCTCATCAGGTTGTTGATTTTCTTGCGCACGGTCGACAGCGGGTACAGAGCTCCTAGCAAGACAATCAGTGCGATAATTGCTAATTGCCATGAGTTATAAAACAAAACGAAAATAAGCGAAATAGAGGAAAACAGTCGCGTTGTAAACATCTTCAGGTTTGTCAGCAAGCCACTGCACGCCGCATCAGCATCGCTGTTAAAGCGTACCTGAATATCGCCCGAGGTGTTGCGATCAAAAAAAACAGGATCACACCTCATCATCTTGCAAAACAATGCGCGCTTTAAATCGATTGTAATGCGATTGCCTACCCACGCATTTAAATAAGTCGCGCCATAATTTAAAAAGCTTTGCGTCAACGAAAAAACGATAATCAGCGCGGGGATAAGTGATGTTTCTTTGACGCTTTTTTCAATCATCACCATATCCATATATGGGCGCAACACCCACGCGATAATGGCGTCCATCGAGCCAACTGGCAGTGTGATTAAGACGGCCATTAACGCTTTACCCCAATATGGTTTGACATAAGGGTAAATCTTGCGATAATTTTGAATAAAGCTTGCATTCGAAAGCGTGAGCCGTTTCATTAAATATACCTTTCGCTATGAAAAGTATATACTTTAAATCAAAATTGCAAGAGCAAGCGCCGTTTTGCGAATACCAGTTTATTTTAATTATCGCAAGCGGCGTTGACGCCATCAAATGCTTTAGTAATGTGGCGGCGGTGTTTCTTCACTCAATGGCTTGACGTTGGCTTCCAAACTTTCTTTAAGTGCTTTGTTTTCGCGCTCCAGCCGTTCCAGCTGTTTCGATTGCTTAAAGCACTCTTGACTGAGCTCTTCCACCACGCGTTGCAAGTCCATAATTACCGTTTCAATGTCGTCCAGTCTTTCATTTATTTCGCTCATTTCAAGCCTCCACAAAACAGGATAGAACGTGAAAGCAAAAAAATCAATACTTTTTTTACTTGAAATTGACTCAAAAGTTATGTATCCTACAATCCTTATATTTATCAAGAAAGGATTTTTATTATGAGAAACAGTAAGCTTATCGGCAGACGCTATAAGGAAAAACCAGCAGAAGCGCAAATCATCAGTCACATTTATTTGTTGCGTGGTGCTTATATCCGACCCGTATCTAACGGGATTTATACGCTGTTGCCTCCTGCTTACAGAATAACTCAGAAAATCGAAAACATCATTCGCCAGGAAATGGACGCGATTGATGGTCAAGAAATTCAAATGCCTGTCGTGTTGCCACGCGAACTGTGGGACGAAACAGGTCGGTATGATTCGGTCAAAGGCGAATTGTTGCGCTTTAAGGATCGCAATAACCACGGGATGTTGCTTGCGATGACGCACGAAGAAGCTTGCGTTGCCGTGGCAAGAACAGAAATGACAAGTTATAAAGACTATCCATTTATGTTGTATCAGATTCAAACAAAGTTCCGTGATGAAGCGCGCTCTCGGGGCGGGCTCATTCGCGTGCGCGAATTTCGAATGAAAGATGCGTACTCTTTCCACAGAACGCAAGAGGATATGGAACGCTATTACGGTTTGTGCGCCGAAGCGTATCACCGCATTTATGCGCGCTGTGGCGTGCCTGAAGTTGTGGCAATTAAAGCGGATAACGGCATCTTTGGCGGCAAAGTTTCGCACGAGTATGACTTGATTTGTGATGCGGGCGAGGACAAAATTGCTAAGTGTTCTTGCTGTGATTACGTGGCAAATGAAGAAGTCGCAACATCGGGTCAATTGCACTACAATGACGAAGCGCCAAAGCCTTTGCAAGAAGTCCACACACCTAACACAAAAACAATTGATGATGTGTGCGCGCTTTTAAACCTCAAGCCAGAGCAAACGGCAAAGATAGTGTTCTATGTCACAGAGTCGGGTAAAGTTGTTGCTGTGACTATTCGTGGTGATGTGGAAGTCAACGAATGCAAGTTGCAAAAAGTCTTGAAAGAAGAGTTTATGTTTGCAAATGATGAGCAAATCGAATCAATCGGTGCTGTCCCAGGCTTTGCAAGCGGTATTGGTTTGCATGATTGCGTGCAAGTCGTGGACGAATCGGTTGCGCATACGGCTAACTTATTGTGCGGTGCGAATAAAAAAGATTACCACCTTTATAACTTTAACTTGTCGCGCGATGTGAAAGACGCAATTGTAGCGGATATTGCGCAAGTGCAAGAGGGTGAACATTGTCCAAAATGTGGGGCTGCGCTGAAATTGGTGCGCGGTATCGAAGTGGGCAACATCTTCCAATTGGGCACGCGTTATTCGACCGCTATGCATATGACATACACGGACGAAAACGGTCAAGAGCAAACACCAATTATGGCGTGCTATGGCATTGGCGTGGGGCGTTTGGTTGCCTCGGTTATCGAAGCGCGGCACGATGATTTTGGTCCTATTTGGCCTTTGTCGATTGCGCCATGGCAAGTGCAATTAAACGCTTTGCAAATGGGCAAAGAGGGCGTGCGTGAGGAGGCCGAAAAGCTGTATGCCGAGCTGGAAAAAGCGGGCGTAGAAGTCTTGTATGATGATCGCGATTTAAGCGCAGGGGCTCAGTTTGCAGAGGCCGACTTAATGGGTATTCCTTTGCGTTTGATTGTTGCGCCAAAAGCGCTTGCAAATGGTCAAGTTGAGTACAAGGTGCGCGGCACGAGCGAAAAAGGTTTAATTCCTGTGGCCGAGGTAGTTTCGTTTGTCCAAAATTGGATTGCACAAGAAATGAAAAAATATGAAAGAAAGTAAAATAAAATGTCTTATTTAATCAGTCTTTTATTTGGTTATTTTTTGGGATCGGTGCCGTTCGGTTTAGTCCTGTGTTATTTGGCAGGCTATGGCGATATTCGCAAATCTGGCTCAGGCAATATAGGCACAACCAATGTTTTGCGCGTCACAAAGCGTAAAGACTTAACTTTGCTCACGTTGATTTTGGATGCGGGCAAAGCGGGCTTTGCAGCGTTATTGGCGACATATCTGTTTGGATCTGCCAGCGTTGGCTTGGTTGCAGGTTTGGGCGGCGTTTTGGGTCACAACTTTCCCATTTGGCTGAATTTTAAAGGCGGCAAAGGCGTGGCCTCCACACTCGGTATGATGCTGGCAACCTATCCCGTTGTAGGCGTGCTTGCGTGCTTAACGTGGGTTGTGATGGCGCTGTTGTTTAAATACTCGTCCTTGTCGGCGTTAACAGCTTTGACGTTTGCACCATTTTACGCTTATGCTTTTGGTGGGACGGCGGCTTATCCGTATGTGTTGGCTTTCGCATTTTTGGCCTTGTTGTCGATGATCAGGCACCGAGCTAATATCGAACGGCTGATTAACGGACAAGAAACAAAAATCAACTTTAAAAAGAAAGTCAAGTAATGAAAAAAAGGCAACTGTCTTCAAGCGAAAAAATAGCGTGGTTGCGCTTGATCAGAAGCGAAAACATCGGGCCCGCCACGATGGAAAGCTTGATGCGCTTTTATGAAAAGCCCTCTGATGCGCTGAAGGCATTGCCTGAATTCATTGGACGCGCAGGCGTCAAAAAAGTCATTAACATTTGTCCCGAAGCGGCTGCCGAGCAAGAAATGGAACGCTTGGAAAAGCTGGGCGGTCAGATGTTGTTTTCGTGTGAAGCCAACTATCCTCATTTGCTTGGAGAGATTAAAAATCCACCTCCAGTCCTCAGCGTGCTGGGGCATACAAGTTTATTTAAATCCGAAGCGGTTGCTTTCGTGGGTTCGCGCAATGCGTCCTTTAATGGTCGCAACATAACGCGCCAGCTGGCCTTTGGTTGTGTCGAGCGTGGGATCAGCGTTGTTTCTGGTATGGCGCTGGGCATTGACGGCGCTGCGCACGAGGGCGCTTTGGCTTGCACAACTTCACAAAGTGCAGGAACGGTGGCTGTGTTGGGCTCGGGCGTGGATGTGGTCTATCCCGAAGAGCACAAAAAGCTTTATGAGCAGATTATTGAGCGGGGGGCTGTGGTGTCTGAATTCGCGCTTGGCTCAAAGCCGAATGCAAAGCATTTTCCGCGCCGTAATCGCATTATTGCAGGGCTGGCGCAAGGCACGCTTGTGGTCGAGGCAAAGAGCAAGTCGGGCTCGCTGATTACGGCCGAGTACGCAAAAGAGTTGGGGCGTCTTTTGATGGCTGTCCCAGGTTCGCCACTTGACGAGCGCAGCTATGAGCCGAATCGCTTGATTCAATCGGGAGCGCAGATAATCCAATCGGTGCAGGATATTGCGCGGGCTTTGAGTTCAGTACAAGCAGAGCAGCTGGATTTGCACGAAACAGTCGAGGAAGTGTCGATTTTCCGCTTGCCGCCGATGGACGCGGTGGACGAGGCAAGACCGCTCGTTTTTTCGGCGCTGTCGCCCGAACCCGTTTTGGAAGAAAGCTTAATTGCAGATTTGGGCTTGCCAAGCACGATTGTCAGTGTTATTTTGTTGGAATTAGAACTTGCTGGCAAGTTGGAACGCCATGCAACGGGTGCAGTTTCTTTAAAAGGCGCACTTGCCATGAAGCCAACAAAGCAAGAGGAAAGTTTAGAAGATTGATTAAGGTGAATAAATGAAACTCGTTATCGTAGAATCTCCAGCTAAGGCAAAAACAATTAACAAATATTTGGGCAAAGATTATCAAGTCATTGCCAGTTTCGGTCACATCCGCGACTTGCCCGCAAAGGACGGTTCGGTGTTGCCCGACAAAGACTTTGAAATGAGTTGGGCGGTTGATTCCAGAAACGAAAAGCATGTCAAAGATATTATCAGTGCTTTGCAAAGGGCTGACGAAGTTTATCTCGCGTCCGACCCTGATAGAGAGGGAGAAGCAATAGCGTGGCACATTGTGCAAGAGCTGACCCGCCGCAAAAAGTTAAATGTGCCGTATCACCGCGTTGTGTTTAATGAAATCACTAAGTCCGCCGTGACAGAGGCAATGAAAAATCCGCGTGAAATAGACATCAACCTTGTGCACGCATACCTTGCGCGTCGTGCACTGGATTATTTGGTGGGCTTTACCTTGTCTCCTGTGCTGTGGCGTAAGTTGCCAGGCAGCAAATCCGCAGGCCGTGTGCAATCGGTTGCGCTGCGTCTTGTGTGCGAGCGTGAAAGCGAAATCGAAGCTTTTAAGCCGCAAGAGTATTGGACGCTGACAAGCCAAATGGGCACGCAAGCAGGTGAAGTGTTTAAAGCTACACTGACGTATGCTGACGGCAAGAAGTTGGATAAGTTCGCGCTGGGCGATGCGGGCACGGCAGAAGCGATGAAAAAGCGCGTACAGGCAAGCTCGTTTACCGTAGGCGAGATTGAAAAAAAACAAGCTAAGCGCAATCCTGCACCTGCGTTTACGACTTCTACTTTGCAACAAGAAGCGTCTCGAAAGCTGGGCTTTCCAGCCAAAAAAACGATGCGTATCGCGCAAGAGCTTTATGAAGGCGTTGAGATTAATGGCGAGCGAGTCGGTTTAATTACATATATGCGTACGGACGGTGTCGCGTTGGCGCATGAAGCCGTGGCCGCTATGCGAGAGTTCATCGAAAAAGAGTATGGCAAAAATTATTTACCTGACGCGCCGCGCATTTATAAAAACAAAGTCAAAAACGCACAAGAAGCGCACGAGGCTATTCGCCCCACCAACATCAATCGCACACCCGAGCAAGTCGCGGCCTTTTTGGACAAAGACCACTTGCGTTTGTACGAGCTTGTTTGGAAGCGCGCATTGGCCTGCCAAATGGCATGTGCTTTGTTGGACAAAGTGGCAGTCGATATGCCAAATCAAGACAAGTCTTTGATTCTGCACGCGACGGGTCAAACGATTGCTTTTGCGGGCTTTATCAAAGTTTATAAAGAAGACGTGGACGATGAAAAAGAAGAAGACGGTGGCTTGTTGCCTTTGATGCAAACGGGCGAAGCGCTGACGCTTGAAGACGTTTTAACCGAGCAACATTTCACAGAACCTCCTCCGCGTTATTCCGAAGCTAGCTTGGTTAAGAAAATGGAAGAGCTCGGCATTGGGCGTCCGTCTACTTACGCGACTATCTTGTCGGTGTTGCAAGATCGCGACTATGTCGTGCTGAACAAAAAGAAGTTTGTGCCAGAAGATCGTGGCCGCGTGGTGACGGCATTTTTGGAAAATTATTTTAATCAATATGTGCAATATGACTTTACGGCAAAGCTGGAAAGTTTGCTTGATGACATTACATCGGGTGAGGCTGAATGGAAAAAAGTGCTGACAGATTTCTGGAAGGGCTTTAACGCCACGGTGCAAGAAGTATCGCCTTATCGCACAAGCGAGGTTTTGCAAAAAGTCGATGCGGCGTTGGAGCAACATTTGTTCCCAACCCCAGAAAGCCGTGTATGCCCTGAATGCAAGAAAGGCACTCTGTCGCTGAAAGTTGGACGTTATGGCGCATTTATAGGTTGCTCGAATTATCCAGAGTGCAAGTATACGCGTCAATTTTCGAATGCAATCGAAGATGCCGAAGAGGGTGATTTGGACAAAGTGCAAATGGAAGAAACGACCAAAGTTTTAGGCCAAGACAAAACGGGCGGTGACGTGATTGCAAAAAAAGGCCCCTATGGTTGGTACGTCCAACAAGGGGAGGGCAAAGACGCAAAGCGCATTTCGGTGCCAAAAAATATGTCCATCGATTCGCTGGATTTAGAGCAAGCACAAAACTTACTTTCCTTGCCGCGTCAGTTGGGCTCGCACCCGACAACAGGCGAAGCGATAGAGGCCTCCATTGGACGCTATGGTCCTTACATCAAGTGTGGCAAGACTTTCCAATCCTTGACGGCCAGTGATAATGTGCTGACGGTTGATTTGGCGCGCGCGCTGGTGTTGCTTGAAAACGCCAAAGAAAAGGCTAAATCAAAGGATGAAGGGCTCAGCTTGGGTGACTATGAGGGCGCGCCTGTGTTGTGGATTGTGGGCAGATATGGCCCGTACTTGAAATGGAACAAGCTCAATATTGCGTTGCCAAAAGAACTCAAAAGTGTAGAGACTAAACCAACTTTGGCACAAGCCGTTGATTTAATTAAAGAAAAAAATAAAAAATAAATTATGCATTTTTTACTAGCCAAAAAGAAAAAAACAAGCTATAAATGCGGTAATTTATTTAAAGCAAAAGAGGAAAAATATGGAACAAGCAATTAAAAGAATCGGTGTCCTGACAAGCGGTGGAGATTGTTCGGGATTGAATACGGCTATTTGGGCGGTGACGTATGCTGCGCTTTCTAAAGGTTGGGAAGTGTACGGCATTGAAAATGCTACAGATGGATTGATTGTGCGCCCGATGCGCTATCAAAAACTGACGATGCACGAATTCGATTTCCCGTTTGCCAGATTGGGTGGAACAATGCTCGGTACAAACAATTCGGGCAATCCGAACGTTTTAAAGCGTGCAGACGGTACAATCGAACATTTGACAAACGAACAGATTTTGGAACGTTTCAGCGATGGCGTTAAAGAGCTGGGCTTAGACGCTTTAGTTGTGATTGGCGGTGATGGCAGTATGGCTATTGTCAGCAAATATTGTCAACAAACAGGTGTGCGTATGGTCGGCATTCCAAAAACAATTGATAACGATGCGCCTGCAACAGATGAGGCGATTGGTTTTGCTACGGCTCGCGACATTGTGATGGACGCGTTGGATAAGTTGGATACAACGGCCAATTCGCACGAACGCGTGATGATTTTGGAAGTTATGGGCCGTGGCGCAGGGCACTTGGCTTTGGAAGGTGCTATTGCAGGTATGGCTGACATTTGCTTGATTCCAGAAGTGCCGTATACATACGAAGGTGTTGTCGAAAAACTGCGCGCCTTGCGTCAAAGTGGTCGTACACATGCTTTGATGGTTGTGGCCGAGGGCGTGAAGACTCCTGAAGGCAAGCACGCTTATTCGCTAAATGGTCGCACTTATGGTGGCGTGTCGAATTACTTTGTGGAAAGACTTTCTGCCGAACCTGAAAAGTTTAGCGTGCGCTCAACGATTTTGGGACATATTCAACGGGGTGGCGAACCTGTGGCGCAGGACCGTATTTTGGCGGCGTCCTTTGCAGTACACGCGATTGATTTGCTTGAACAAGGGTTGACAAACCGCGTGGTTGTTTCGCGCGAGGGCGAGATTTCCGATATGTTGCTCGAGGATGTTTTGAAAATTGCTAATACGCCTGTTGATCCAAATGGTGATATGGTACACGTAGCCAGAGGCTTGGGTATGTACATCGGTGAATAAAGGATAAAACTTTTTTTATCAAAACAGTTGCGCAAAGTAAAAAAAGAAACTATAATATACTATGGTATTAACGAAAGGGAAGAAAAATGACAGATAAACAAGAAAAACACTTACAAGCATTGAAAGACAAGCACCATAACTTGGACGTGATGATTGAAGAAGAAATGGCTCGTCCAGCTCCTGATGAAGCAGCGATTCAAGAATGGAAAAAGCAAAAATTGAAATTAAAAGAAGAAATTGCTGCGATTGAAGAGGGCAAGTAAAAAAACTTTAGAACCCCCTTGAGGAAAGGGGGTTTTTTTATGCTTTTTTTTGCATTTAATAAGCTGTTGTGAAGTCCTTTTTATAGAATTGCGTATTTGAGATTTGTAGGAACAAGATAAATGTTATCCATTGAAGAATTAACTAAACAGGGCATTATTGCAAATGCGCCGCTTGAGGAACAAGAGCTGGCGCACGCTCGGGACATTTTGCGTGCCGTGTGTGAAAAAACGCGACAAGGCATAGCGGCTGGTAAAGGGCCTTTTTATGCCGAAATCTATGATCAGGCGGGCGTTTTGGTTGCTGCAAAGTCTAATAGTGTTATCGAAGATGAATGTGCTCTCAGCCACGCTGAAGTGAATGCGATTAAAGCGGCGCATACGCATTATCATCAATACAATTTATCGCCGCACCATTTAACAATATACATCAATGCAGAACCGTGTATGATGTGCGCTGGTGCAATTATGTGGGCGGGAATTGAGCGCGTATTTTTCTGTGTTCCCTCAAGAGAAGTCGAACGTATTACGGAATTTGATGAAGGTTATAAGCCAGATTGGTTGGAAGCTTTTGCTGCGCGTGGAATTAAGGTTTATGGCGCTATCGAAAAAAAAGAGGGGCAAAAAGTTTTGCGCGAATACGTCATAACAGGCAGGGAAGTTTACAAGCCTCGTTAAAAGATCTTCATTAAGAATAAAGAAATTTAAGATGTGTTTATGATGGCTTAAAAATGTTGCTTGACATCATCGCTTATGGTGTTTAGAATAAGCCATATTTTTACGAAAGGAATTAAAATGACAAGAACAGTAGGTATCGTTGGTTGCGGCGTCATTGGTGGCGCGCTCAAAGCATGGATTGAAAAAAATACACCACACAAGGTTTTGGTGTCGGATCCTCCCAAAGGATTTAATGATGATTTGTCCTCGTGCGATGTGATTTTTATGAGTCTGCATGTACCGACTGAGCCAGACGGCACGCAAGATATGTCGCTTTACAAAAGCATTATTGAAAAGTTGCCAAGCAATACGCCGATTTTTATTCGTACGACTATTTTGCCAGGCACGTCAGAACGCTTATCAAAAGAAACGGGCAAAGAAGTTTACTTTATGCCAGAGTTTTTAACAGAGCGTACTTCAATCAGCGACTTTGAACATCAAGACATTGTTTTTACGGCGCACGTGGATTTGCTCAAAGAGATTTTCCCAACGAAAAAATATCAAGTCATGACATCAGTAGAAGCCGAAATTACAAAATATGTCCACAACGTGTTTGGCGCTTTAAAGGTGACATATTTTAATGCGGTTTATGACTATTGCCAAAAAATGGGCGCCGATTATAACACGGTGCAAAAAGGCGTTCTGCTTTCTGGCTACATCAGCCCGACACACACTTTTGTCCCAGGTCCAGACGGTAAGTTCGGTTATGGTGGCAAGTGTTTCCCAAAAGATGTGAATGCTTTTGCTCATGCAACACGTGACGAGTATTTAGGTCAAATGTTGGCGGTTGTTCCAAAACTGAACGACATTTTCCGCAATAAATAAGAAGAACATTCGATGCCTGTTTTGGTGAAAAACAATTTACCTGTGATTGATCGATTGGAAGCTGAAGGGCTTTTTGTCATGAAGCCAAAACGGGCAGCAACACAAAAAATCAGACCGTTAAAAATCGCGCTTGTCAACTTGATGCCAACGAAAGAGGCGACAGAACTTCAATTTTTGCGCTTGCTTTCAAACAGCCCTTTGCAAATCAATGTGACGTTGCTTCGAATGGATTCGCACAAGGCAAAAAATACGGACGAGGCGTATTTAAAACAATTCTATACTTCCCTTAAAAACATTAAAAATCAACGTTTTGATGGTATGATTATTACGGGTGCGCCTGTGGAAACGATCCCTTTTGAGCAAGTCGATTATTGGCGCGAGATTTGCGCTTTGATGGACTACACCAAAGCAAATGTTTTTTCGACAATGCATATTTGTTGGGGCGCGCAGGCGGGGCTTTATCACCACTATGGCATCAACAAAATCACGCTGCCCAAAAAACGCTTTGGTATTTTCGTCCACAATGTTGTGGGCAATCATCATATGTTGTTTAAGGGGGCAGATGAGCAGATTTATTTGCCTCATTCGCGACACACAGCGTGGCGGAAAAAAGACATTTTGAATTGCAAAGATGTTGAAATCGTGCTTGAGTCAAAAGAGGCTGGCCCCGCAGTTATCATGGCTCAGAAAGGTCGTCAGATTTTTATCTCGGGCCACTTCGAGTATGATGCAGATACGTTGGCGGGCGAGTATTTGCGCGATGTTAAAAAAGGACTTGCCATTCAAATGCCTCAACATTATTTCAAAGACAACAATCCAGATAAAGGACCTTTGATGAACTGGCGCTCTCACGCCAATTTGGTGTTTAGCAACTGGCTGAATTATATGGTTTATCAGCAAACGCCGTATGATTTGGATGAATTAACAAGTATCTAATTTATACAAAAAAATCCCCGCCAGAAAAAGGGCAGGGATCGTTTTTATAAAGCGTTTGCAGACGGTTTAGCGTTGATGCGTCTCAAGTTTTTTCAAATACTGCGGCATATTTGAATTATGCGCGATTTGTTTTGGCACACGCTTTGCAAGGCGGTCTTCAAGCCCGTCATCATAGTTGGCATAATCCATCAAACACTTTGATGCTGTGCATATCGTGCGTGCGATACGAGCAGGGTGATTGTTGTTAAATTTGTCTTCACACTGCGCTATGCTTTTGTAAAAATCATAAGTGATTGGCAAGCGCGACATATCTGTAATCAGCTCGGTAGGTTTGACAAAATCGTGAACATTCTTGTTTTGCAATTCGACTATTTCTCTTTCGCTGAAACCTTCAGCTTTTAATAATTTGTCGCTGTGCGCCCAAAATTTAGCCAACACCACATCTGCCCAAAGACGGTACGCGTCCATACGCACTGCGGCAGCTTTGTTTGCATCGGGTGCATACTTAATCGAATGGATTTTTTGCATATTAAAAGCAAGGTCGGAAAAATCGGCCGCTTCATCTACATCTTTGTGTGTCAGTGAGCCCTTTTCATTGATCGTTTTTTGCAAAAAACAGGCATAGTTAAACAGTTGCTTGATGTGCAATTCGCGGTCGCGCATTTCACGCTTGGAATCGATATAATGCATCAGCTCGTCCCAAAAGCCACCGAGTTTGGATTGAGCTCTGATTTGATTGATGATTTGAGTAGCAAGACTCATATCCGCTATGTCCAGCTTTGGAAACTGAGCAACGATTAGGGCTTTGTGCAAAGAGTTGTCCGATTGTTCCAAAAAATCTTGGTGCGCGATTTGCGCTAAAATCGCCTCCTTCTTGGCATCAATAGCCTCAACATTCATCGATTGGTTTACGACAATAAGGGCTCTTCCGTCTTTGATGATACACGGCAAGTTTTCCGATTCGGGTGATTTGACAAAATTCGCCACTTGTGCAAATGTTTCTTCTTTGGAAAACACAAATGCGTCAACATACCACCCATCAAAGTAGGCTGTTGTCAAACGCGTAATTTTATTGTCAGCTGGGGTGTAAATGCTCAGGCCACTGCCCCGCGGAATGATGTTTTTACCCTCGGCAAGCAACAGAGTCAGCGCGTTCATTTTTTCGCTTTGACTTTCAAAATAATAGTGATCATAAGGTTTGTCGTTTTGTCCACTCTTATGGATAATTTGTAAATTGCGCATCGTATCAATCCTTTCCATTTGTCAATAATACATTTTATATCTTAGTCTTAGCGTTCCATAAAAGTCAAGTTTTTTTGTAAATGTGCTTGCAATTTTAAAGAAAATAAAGTAAGAATAATATGTTATCTTTATTTTAAAGGAGTATATAAAAGATGATTGACATTAAATTACTGCGGGAAAATCCCGAGTTGGTCAAGGCCAACATTAAAAAAAAGTTTCAAGATAAGAAGCTTGTTCTTGTCGATGAAGTGCTGGATTTAGACAAGAAAAACAGAGCGGCTATTCAACAAGTTGAATCTCTGCGTGCTGAGCGGACAAAGCTTTCAAAGCAAATCGGTAGTTTAATGTCATCAGGAAAGAAAGACGAAGCTCAAAGCATAAAAGCGCAAAGCCAAAAAATTGGTGATGAGATTGTCGAACTTGAAAAACAACAAGAAACTTTGCAAGATGAAATTAAGCAAAGAATGATGACAATTCCAAACATCATCGATGATTCTGTGCCAGTCGGTAAAGATGACAGTGAAAATGTTGAATTACAACGTTTTGGCGAGCCCGTTGTACCTGACTTTGAAATCCCATATCACACGGATATTATGGAAAGCTTTAACGGCATCGATTTGGATTCTGCGCGTCGCGTTTCGGGTAATGGTTTTTATTATTTGATGGGCGATATTGCGCGTTTGCATTCTGCGATTTTGGCATATGCCAGAGACTTTATGATTAACAAAGGCTTTACATATTGCATTCCTCCGTTTATGATCCGCTCTCAAGTCGTGACGGGCGTGATGAGCTTTGCAGAAATGGACGCTATGATGTATAAAATTGAAGGCGAAGATTTGTACTTAATCGGTACAAGTGAGCATTCGATGATTGGTAAGTTTATCGATCAAATTATTCCAGAGGAAAACTTGCCTTACACATTGACCAGCTATTCGCCGTGCTTCAGAAAAGAAAAGGGTGCACACGGCATAGAAGAGCGTGGTGTGTACCGTATTCACCAATTCGAAAAGCAAGAAATGATTGTCGTTTGCAAACCAGAAGACAGTATGGCTTGGTACGATAAAATGTGGAAAATGTCGGTCGAATTGTTCCGTTCGATGGATATTCCAGTGCGTACATTGGAATGTTGCTCGGGCGACTTGGCGGACTTGAAAGTTAAGTCTTTGGATGTTGAGGCTTGGTCTCCTCGACAAAAGAAATACTTTGAAGTGTGTTCTTGCTCGACTTTGGGTGATGCGCAAGCGCGCCGCTTGAAGATTCGTGTAGCAGGCAAAGACGGTAAAAAGTACTTTGCACACACGTTGAATAACACGGTTGTTGCGCCTCCACGTATGTTGATTGCATTCTTGGAAAACAACTTGCAAGCAGACGGTTCTGTGCGCATTCCAGAGGCTTTGCGTCCATATATGGGTGGTATGACGGAAATCCGTAAGAAGTAATTGTATAAAGCCCTTGTTGCGTATAATAAGGGCTTTTGTTTTTTAAAAAAGGAGAACGCTATGACAAATATTGATGATTTAGAAAAATTGGCAGAATTGCACGAAAAGGGCATTTTGACGAAAAAAGAATTTGATGAACAAAAGAAAAAGTTTTTATCGGGCGGACAAGTCGATGAAAACAAAGACGCTCAACAGGCTCAAAAGGCAACTGCGCCAAAGAGCGGCTTTGAGTGTTATAAAGATGCTTGGCGCAAATACGCTCAATTTTCAGGGCGCGCGTCCAGATCCGATTATTGGTACTTTGTTTTGTTCAACTTTTTGATTATGCTGGGCATCAGTATGGTTGAATTGTTATTTGCTGCCAATACGGACATTTTAAGCACGATTTATTCGTTGGCGGTGTTTATTCCGTCTTTGGCTGTTTATGGCCGACGCTATCACGATATTGGTAAATCGTGCTGGTTTGCATTTGTGCCGTATTTTGTCGTCTTGGGTATTTTCTTCTTGGCAGGTGTCACGATTGGCATTGCTACGGGGGTGGCAGGTGCTCCTTTGGCGGCGAGCTATGCGATGCCTTTGGGCTTCGGCATCGCGGGAATTATTCTGTTGATAATTGTGATTATGTGGCAAATAGTGTTCCCATGTATGCCTTCTCAAGAGGGCAAAAACCAATATGGCGAACAACCATAAATTGACTTTTCATTAAAGCAGAAGAAGCTTAAGTTTTTCTGATTGTTTAAAGAAAGAGCTTCCCCTCCGTTTGGCGGGGAAGTTCTTTTAATTTGGGAAAACGGCGCTGTTGTTTTTCTTGGCAAGGCCGTTTTTTGTTATTAAAATGCAAGCAGGGCGTTTACCACCGATTATTTTGATTGCTTAATAACAAAGCGCTCGGCAATATATAATATTGTTTCGAGGCGAACCTCTGTTTTCTACATAGGTTTTGGTAAATGAGAATGCATAATTTGATTCAAAAGCTGTTGAACTCCAATTATACTCACCCTCACCGTTTGAAAATGAATTGAGATTGCACATTTTGCCATGACCTATAGCGCCGTCCCAAGTTGGGCAAACTTCGTACATTGTTGCTAAGTGGCGACCTTGTGCCTCACACCAAGTGTATGCACTCCACCAATTCATTTTACTATTGCTTTGGCAGTAAACGTGCCCGTTTTCCCCTGTTTGTAAAGTACCGCCTTCGCATGTTTCGGCTAGTGCTCCGCTGACATTTAAAACGATTAGTGCGATTGTCGCTAAAGTTAATAATTTTGTTTTCATTTTTCTTTCCTTTCATTTTGTTGTGTTAAAGTTTGTGTTATGTATGTTTACTAAGCGCGTGGCGTGGGCGCGTAAATGGGCACCTCGCGCTTTAAGAGTTCTGGTGTTTGCTTCATTGAATTGTTTAAAAATCATCATTCCCTTTCGTTGTTGTTATTTTAATTGTTCGCTTTCAAAAAATGATTTTTGCCTACACCCTATTGTCTGTTTGATGTGGCGTCCCCATATTCGACCAGCAAAGGCGCGGAGAAAAACCGCGCGTGGCGAATAGGACAAATCATTCTTTGAAATAAAATATTTGATTTTATAAACATTTGCTTTTTCTTTTAAAAGGCTGGCGCGGGGGAAAACGCGCAGCGCGCCAGCCTTAGGGGCGATGCCATATCAAAAAAATTTGTGTTCATTCTGTCTCCTTTCTTGTTGGTTGTTCAAAATGTGATGTATGGCTTTTCATTATTCACAAGAGGTAGCGCGCAAAAATACGCGCGCCCGCGCTGGCTCTTTTATAAGTTTGTGTTTCATTATTATTCTCCTTTCATTCGTTGTTGCTCTTTTTTGGGGAAATGCTGGCACGAAAAATTCGCGCGGCGCGCCAGCCTTTATGGAAGGCTGTATTAAAATCGCCTTATCCAGAGCCGCCGCACCGCACGACATATTCGCGGCGACTTTTGAGAAAAAAAGTTATTTATTTCAATCATTTATTCTTTCCAAATTGTCCAGTTTTAACGGTCGATATTTCTGGACTTTTTTTGAAAAATAAAATGCAAGGAATCTTGACAGGTTTGATAAAATTGTATACCCTAAAATCAAGTCGAAAAATATCGACCCTTATTTTTGGACAACGCCAGCAGGCATTTTTTTATTTGATTACCACAAAAGATTTCAGACCCAAGGAGGGCTTGCGAATAAATACTCAGGACAAAAAGTGAAAAGGAGGCAAATACTAATTTGCAGCGAGATAAAGCGTCATGCGCTTTAATTCATCAATAGGCACATTAATATATCTTGTGTAGGCTGATGAGTGCAAAAATTTCTTTGCGTGAGTTTAAAGTGCCAGTCAAGACAAGGCTGTTCCATAAAATGCAATCAATTCAACCCACAAAATTTCTTTTATTGGCTGACCCACAGGACTCGGCTGATCCACAAAATGTCCTTCATATCAAAATGACAGTCTGGATATTCCGGATTCAGTGATTTTAAATCCAATAGAAACGCTGTTTTTCGAATCAATTCTTTAACCATTACTTCGCCCGATTTTGTTTTGACAACGACTCGATCACCGTGGCGAATTTCGCTCTCAGGGCTGATAATCAAACGGTCGCCTTCGCGATACACGGGTTCCATACTGTGCCCCGATACTTCCAGCGCATAAACGTTTTTTTCGATGTTGAGCGGAAACTCAATCCCGTCCCAACCCGAGCTCTCACACGGAAAACCCGCGTCATCAAAATAGCCGTCTCTACCCGCTTGTGCAAAACCCAACATCGGAATGGTTGGCGTTTGAGGTTTCATCTTTTCGCCTGCAAGTGCCATAAACTCTAAAAAACTGGTATTAGTTGCTTGTAAAACTTTGTTCAGACTTTCCATCGACAGCCACCGTTTGCGCCCGTCCGACCCAATGCGCTTGCTCTTATTAAACGATGTCGGGTCTAGCCCCGCTTTTTGCGCCAGTGCCGAAGGTGATAAACCTTTGCTTGCTGCCAGCGCGTCAATGCCTTTCCAAATTTCAAAATAAGATAAATTCATTATTGTTATCCTTTCGATTCGTTTGTCGTGAAAGTAGTATACAATAGGAAAACAAAAAAGTAAATAGGAAAAAATACATTTTTATACTTGACTTAATGGGAAAATAATCCTATACAAAAGAATGTTGATAATACAGATATATTTTTTTAAAATTTTCTTGTATTAAGTGTTTTTTTATTTATAATGAATGCTTGGAAAGGAGAGAGTTATGATAACTCAAAAAAATAATACATATATTGATAATCGTCCCATTCGTTTTTTTGACACTGCGCAAGAGGCGTGGATGTGGTTTTGTTTTTGTGAAACAATGCCGTCACACCACGCGGCGCGTCAAAGAGAATGGACAAGACCCTGTGAGACGTCAGACATTGCTATTGCAGTTAAACGATTGGTGCGGGAGAAAAAGATTTCACAGTCGCATTTAAAGGTGCTAAGCCAGTACGGGTTAAAACAGCTTCCACCAGATGAGAGGTGTGGCGATTCTAAAACGGTTTGCGACCTTTGGAAACAAGCACTTTACAGGCTTTTTGAAGTGCTTAAGCTTAAAGGGATCGTAGGTGCTTCTTCAACTGCATTTTGCTTATAAAAAAAAGAGGTCAAAATGAAGACGGAACAACTAATAGGTTTTCGCTATACACAAGCGATTGTCGGTTTTGGAGGGGAGGCGACTTTGTGGTGGATGCGCTTTTTAAAGAAAGGATTCTATCACTGCATTGTTGCGCTTGGATATAAAAATGAATGGGTAATTATCGACCCATTGATTCACTTTACAGATATTATTGTAGTCAAAAAAGGTAATGTCGAGTCGTTTTTACATCAACACGGCTATAAGACGGTGAAAGTCGATGTTAAAGAGCCATCTACTCGCCGATTACGTGTAATGCCATACACTTGTGTTGAAACAGCAAAACGCTTTATTGGCGTTGTAAATCCTTTTATTTTAACGCCTTACAGCCTATTTTGCTACTTAAATAAAAAAATAGGAAAAAAATCCTTGACATTGATTTAAAACTATGCTATAGTGCTTTCAGTTGGTTGGGAAGAGTGTATCTAAAAGCAATCCTTGAATTTCAAGGGTTGCTTTTTTTTATACCCGATTCTCACCTACCGTTTTAAACAAAGGAGAGTACTGATGAAAAAAGTCAAACACATTATCGGTTTGGATACAAAAGTCGTGATGCCAGAGTCTGTGCCGACAAGCCAAACGGCGACAAAAGAAACTGAACAAGTCGATACGTCCTATCTGGCGCGACAAGCAGGTCTGCAAACCGTCAAAACTTCAGCGCGCGGGATTTTAAAAGAAAACGACAGCGTTCCAACGCGCAAAAAACTTTTGGGAGAATAAATGAAATGCAACAAATATCAAATCTATATCAGCGATTTTTAAAATTAAAGTCGCTCAGGCAGGAATTGGAGGACTCGTGGCGCGAATGCTATGAGTACGCATTGCCACAGCGTCAAGGCTTATTCGGTGGCGCGCAAAGTCAAATTGATAAATTGTTTGACGGCACTGCACCCGATTGCGTTGATCAACTGGCAGCTTCTGTCTTTTCCGAATTAACGCCACCTTGGAGTCAATGGTTTAACTTGCAAACGGCTGCGACTATAGACGATGAAGATGCTCAAGTAGGACAAGCTTTGGCAAAAATCGGACAAACGCTTGCAAACAACTTGAACCAATCGACATTCAGCGTTGAATTGCACCAATGCTATTTGGATTTGGTGACGGTTGGTACGGCGTGCTTGCTGATGGAAGAAGCTAAAGTCGGTGAACGTTCGGCCTTTCACTTTACAGCCATTCCTCTATCGCAGGTTTTTGTTGATGAAGGTTATTCAGGGCGCTTGGATACGACTTTCCGCCGCTTTGAAACTCCACTGGACGTGTTGCGTCAACGATTTGAGCGTGTGCAAAATATTGACCTAACGCACCTTGATGCGGACAAACTTGCAAATGTGAAAGTGTCCGTCATCGAATGCGTTGTGCCAAAGTTAAATGGCGGATATGACTACACGGCTTTTGTTGAAAAAGACAACGAAAATATCTTTGGCGCGGACGATGAGCATTTCATCTTAAAGCAAGGCGTGTTTGATACATCGCCATTTATCACGTTCCGTTGGCAAAAAGCGCCTGCCGAAGTATATGGCAGATCGCCCGTGATGAAAGCTTTGCCAGACATCAAGACCGCCAACAAAGTGGTCGAGTTGATTTTGAAAAACGCAACCATCGCGGTGACAGGCATTTGGCAAGCCGAAGATGACGGCGTGTTAAATCCTGCGAATATCAGACTTGTACCTGGGACGATTATCCCCAAGGCAGTCGGATCAAAGGGGCTGACGCCACTGCAAAGCGCGGGCAATTTTGATGTGTCTCAGTTGGTCTTAAGTGACCTGCGCACCCGCATTCGTCACGCTTTGTTGAATGACAAACTGGGACAGGTGGACTCACCTAAAATGACGGCCACCGAAGTGCTGGAGCGTTCGGCTGAAATGGTGCGCATTTTGGGGGCTACATACGGCCGCTTGCAAACGGAACTATTGACGCCGTTGATTGAACGCGCTTTGTCAATTTTGCGCAGACGCGGTGAAATCCCCGATATTTGCTTGGATGGCCGCGTGGTGAAGGTCTTTTATCAATCGCCGATTGCTGATTCGCAAACAAAGCAAGAAGCAAGCAATGCATTAAATTGGCTCAATTCATTAAGCTCTTTGGGAACGGACGCCAGCGCTATGATTGATGTGGCGGCGTTTTCAAAATGGTTGGCGGGCAAGTTAAATGTACCGCTCGAGTTTTTAAAAACAAATGGAGAGGAAAAATGAAATTTGGTTGGTCGTTTATGGAACCTGCTCAAGGTTCAGAACGCGCGCTTTTAAATACGGACGAGATCGCCAAAAGTTTTGCTCGGTGCTTTCGATCCTGTGACGGACAGCGGGTGCTGAACTTTTTGGCAAGCCAAACAAAAGAAAGAGTTTTAGGCGCAGATGCAACGTCTAATGAACTGTGGTTCTGTGAGGGAAAACGCGCGTTGTTTTCTCAAATAGAACACTTAATCAGCAAAGGAAAAAAAGGAGAATAAAATGGCTGAAAACTTAATTGAACAAACAGAAAATAAAATGTCTATCCCGTCAAAGTTTCGCGATGAAAAAGGCAATTTGAATGTCGAAGCTTTGCTTAAATCATACCTTGAGTTGGAAAAGAAAATGAGCTCGATGGTGCGCATTCCGTGCGATACAGATACACCCGAATACCGTCACGCTTTTTATCAAAAGCTGGGTGCACCTGCTTCAGCGGATGAGTACAAATTGGAGATTAAAAACGAGCTGATGGCAAGCGATCAAGACGTCAATAAACGCTTGTTTGATTTGGGCTTTACAAATCGACAAGTCCAAGCCGTCTATGATTTAGCGGCCGAAAAAATTATGCCTGTGATTCAAGAATTGGCTCAAGATTATGAAGCCGATCGCCAAAAAATGGCGCTTGAAAATCACTTTGGCGGCAAGGAAAGATTTGAACAAGTCGCATCCCAAATCTCGGCGTGGGCAAAATCGCACGTTGATGAAAATGTCTTTAACGCACTGGCTACAACTTATGAAGGCGTGATGACGCTTTATAAAATGATGCAAAGCGATGAGCCAAGCTTGTCGCCTATCGGCTCATATGGCTCGGAGATTTTGGACGAGGAAGGACTTAAAAAAATGATGATGTCGCCACGTTATTGGCGCGATCAAGATCCTGCAATTTTGAAGAAAGTCTCGGACGGTTTCGAAAGACTTTATCCAAACAGAAAATAAAGGCAATCGCTTAATGCTTTAAAAGTGCTGCGCTTTTTATGGCGCGGGTAAGCTTTAAAGCCAAGCGACCTTGTTTGACGCGCATCAAAATAAGCCTTTCAAAAGGCCTTTGAGGCGCTTTATTTTTAACTTAAACTTTAAACAAAAAAGGAAAATAAAAATGGCAAATGATATTAACGATTCTTTTGTAAAACACTTTCAAGCGGAAGTCGTGACAGCTTACCAACAAATGGGCTCTAAGCTCCGTGCAACCGTGCGTTCGAAAACGGGCGTAGTCGGTGAAAGCACAACTTTCCAAGTCATTGGCAAAGGTTCGGCTTCAACAAAAACACGCAACGGTCAAATCACATCGATGACAATTTCGCATACGCCAGTTGTGTGCACATTGTCCGACTATTACGCGGGCGAATGGGTGGACAAGTTGGACGAGCTGAAGGTCGGTCACGATGAACGCCGCGCAATCGCTCAAATGGGCGCTTATGCGCTCGGCCGCAAGACAGACGAGCTGATTATCAATGCTTTGAAAACAACAACGACAACAGCAGGACCAACAGATCCGACCGTTTTGACAAAAGCAACGATTTTGGATGCCTTCACAAAGTTGAATGAAGCAGACGTACCTGATGACGGCGAGCGTTATGCTTTGGTTGCCCCAGCGCAATGGAATCAATTGCTCGGCATTGAAGAGTTTTCCTCTGCCGACTATGTAGGCGATAAAACACCTTTTGTTGCGGGTTGCGAATGCCGCCGTTGGTTGGGTATTAACTGGATTATGCACACAGGCTTGCCAGCCGATACTTCAAAGAAAACACACACGTGCTTTATCTATCACAAAAACGCAATCGGCCACGCAGTCGGTATGGATATTAAAACAGACATTACATGGCACGGTGATTATGCGGCACACTTTGTCAACAGTATGATGAGCCAAGGTGCATGCTTGATTGATGCAAAAGCGGCAATCAAGATCGAATGCAAAGATTCTGCATCCACGACTACATCATAAGATAACAAAAGACATATTTTAATGTTGCGGAAGGGTTGGCTTTACTCCAACCCTTCTTTTTTATATCAAGAAAAAGAGGTAAATAAAATGGCACAATCAGCTATTTCTTTATGTTCAAAAGCGATGATAAAGTTAGGCGCATCGCCCGTGGTTTCGTTTTATGAAAACACAACCGAAGCACAAGTTGCATCTCAACTTTATTCTTCTGTGCGGGACGGGCTTTTGTCGTCCTATCCATGGCGGTTTGCGACCTGCCAAGTCAAGTTGCCCAGATTGCAAGATGCTCCTGTGGCGGATTTTGCATATGCTTATCAATTGCCAAACGATTTTTTGCGTGCGTTGTCGGCGGGCGATACAAGACGCGCGCAAGGCTTGAACTATCGCATTTGCGAGCGCACACTTCAAACAAATGCGCCCAGCGTTGTGTTAACGTATATTTTCCGTCCTAAGGAAGAAAACTTCCCCGCCTTTTTTGACGACTTGCTGGTTGCAAAATTGGCCGCCGAGTTTTCGCTGCCCTTAACAGAAAACGTTTCGCGCACACAGCTGCTTTATAAATTGGCGCAAGAGTTGTTCGCTCAAGCCAAGCTGATTGACGCACAACAATCCGTCACATCGGCAATCGAAGACTTTTCTTTAATCGGGGTGAGATTATGACAAAACTGATCAATCACAAAACAAACTTTACCGCAGGTGAAGTATCCGCAGACTTGTTAGGGCGCACGGATTTGTCCGCGTACGATAATGGCGCGATGGAGCTCAAAAATGTGTTTATCAGCCCTATCGGTGGGGTGCGCAGACGCTCTGGGTTGCGATATATTGATACGGCGGCGGGAGCTGTGCGCTTACTGTCTTTTGCGTTTAACACCGAGCAAACATACTTGTTTGTGTTGGGCGACAAGTTTATTCGCATTTATAAAAACGAAACATTGTTGCAAACGTTGGTGACGCCGTGGTCTGGCACAGAAGTGAAATGCTTGCGCTGGACACAAAGCGCCGACACATTGTTGTTGACGCACCCAGCACATCCACCCAAGCGTATCACACGCCAAGCCAATGAAACATTCAGTTTGTCGGATTGGCAATTTGATCAGGATAAAGACGGGCGAAAGCTTTGTCCTTTCGAACGTTTTGCCGCCGATGAAATAACTCTTACTCCATCTGGAACGACGGGTACGATTACCTTGACGGCCAGCGCAGATGTTTTTTCAGATCTTCATGTGGGTACACGCTTTCGCTTGCAAGGTGGCGAGGTGGAAATTACCGCCACGCAAAGCGCAACAGTAGCTTCAGCCACGGTGAAAAAAACGCTGTCTGGAGCGGGGGCAACTAAGGAATGGACGGAAGAGGCTTTCAGCGCTGCGCATGGTTATCCTGTGTGCGTGACGTTCTATCAAGGGCGGCTTGTCATCGGCGGGTCGCGCGATTTGCCCAACAAACTGTGGTTTTCAAAAAGCTTTTTGATTATGAACTTTGATACGGGTACAGGCCTTGATGATGAGGCTATGAGCTTTAGCATTTTGTCCGATCAAGTCAATGCAATTTGCGCGCTGATGTCTGGGCGTCATTTGCAAGTGTTTACAACGGGTTCGGAATGGATGGTTTCGGGTGATCCTTTGACCCCGCAAAGCATTCAATTAAAGCGTCAGACAAAAAATGGTTCGTATTATAAAGACTATGTTCCGCCTGTGGACGTATCGGGTGCGACTTTGTTTGCAACCGCAAACGGGCGCGAGATTCGAGAGTTTTTATTCGAGGATTTAGAGCAAGCCTATCAAGCCAAAAACTTGTCCTTAATCGCCTCCCATATCGTGCGCGATCCTGTGGATATGGACTATGACGCCAAGCGGCGATTAGTCTATGTCATTATGCAAGACGGCACAATGGGGACGCTGACGAACTATCGCTCGGAGCAAGTTTCGGCGTGGAGCAGGCAAGAAACGCAAGGACAATTTTTATCTGTGTGCGTGATTGCGGACAAAGTGTACTTTTTAATTAGGCGAGATGACTCGTTGTTTTTGGAGGCGTTCGATGATGACATATCGACCGATTGCGCCTTAACAGGTCAAGACAGCGAGGCGCATAGTGTGTGGACGGGCTTAACACCGCTTGTGGGCAAACACGTCAAGATTTTGGCGGACGACATTTTGCAACCTGATGAGGATTTGACTAGTGCTTCATTGACGTTAGCAAAAGGTGCCAAAAAAATCGAGGTTGGTTTGCCTTTCGAGCACAAAATTGTGCCTCTTCCACCAACTTTATCTTCGTCTGTGGGCTCGATGCCTGTTAAGGCTGTGCGCTTGGTCGAGGCCAGATTCAAAGTCGTTAATACGCTGTCTTTGTGCGTTGATGTGGGCTGTGGTGTTGCCGAGCATTTGATTAAAAAGTTTAATGCAGGCTATGTGCTGGACAGTTCTGATCAAGCACAAACAACAGACATCGTTATCCACGCGTTAGGTTGGGTCAGAAATGGTGTGTCGCCTTTGTGGCAAGTCATCAGCGATGCCCCCAAAAAATGTCAAATCGTATCGGTCACATCTGTGATGAAAGTGAGTGAGTAAAATGGCAAGTTTAAATTCAAATTTGAAAAATATGATTATCAATAACAATAGTGACACGGGCTCGAGCCAGCTTTGGGACGAACGTGCGCAAACTCTTTTGAAACAGCAAGACAATACGGCAGAATTGAAAAAGAAAATCAGTTCGTACCGCGCCAAGATGGCCTCAACTGGGGCGGGCGGATTGTCGGGCAGCGTTGAAAAAGGCTTGACGCAAGATACGCAAAACGCGAACGACCAATTGGCGTTGGCGTTTAATCAAAAGCTGAATAGCCAAAAGGAAAACTTGAAAAAACAACAAAAAACAAAACGGCAAAAATTATTATTGTATGCAATAAGCGGCAGCTGAAAAAGAGGCATAAATGACAGACAAAAAAATTCAAAAAGCAAAGGATTTTTTCCTGTCGACCTTGCCTGATAAATTGCTGACGGCTTTAAGAGCTTATGACGATTTTACCAAACAAGCGGCGCCGATGGAGGCAAAATCTTTCGGCGCTTACCACGTTGCGTGCAAAGGCGCTTTGACCCACATCGCGCTGCTGATCAAGATGCTACAGCTTGCCAGCCCCAATGCTTCCAGCGATTTGCCTGATGAGGCAAGCGTGTGGCTGACAAAGGCAGAGCAAGCGCTCGGCGGGGCGGCAGGGCAAACTTTGGATGATGATTTAGGAGATGATGAAAATGATGAAACATAAAAGCGCGACTTTTCTAGAGTTCGTGTGGATTTGGAATCAAATGCAAGGCTATGAATTGCCCACTCATCACAAAAAAATCGGCGCGTTTTTGGAAGAATGCCTGAAAGACAAGAACTGTTCTGGGGCGCTGTTAATGGCATTTCGCAACTCGGGCAAGTCGACAATGGTGGGCTTGTTTTGTGCATGGGCTTTGTATAAAAATCCAAACGCTCGCATTTTGATTTTGTCGGCGGATTACGAGCTTGCTAAAAAAATGGTGCGCAACATCAAACGCATCATTGAACGTCACCCGTTGACCAAAGGCCTTAAGCCAAAAGCAAAAGACCAATGGGCCTCCGATCGCTTTACAATTAACCGCTCGAAAGAGTTGCGCGATCCGTCCGTTCTTGCGCGCGGCATAGGCGCTAACATTACGGGTGCGCGTGCGGATTTAATAGTGTGTGACGATGTTGAAGTGCCTAAAAATTGCGACAGTGCGGGCAAGCGTCAAGAGCTGCGCCAGCGGCTTGGGGAGCTGGACTTTATCTTAGTGCCGAGCGGTATGATTTTGTATGTTGGCACGCCCCACACAAAGAACACAATCTACGATGTGGCGCAAGGTGGTTTTTTGCAAAGCTTTGAGCGCTTGGCAATTCCTATTTTGCTTGCGGACGGATCAAGCGCGTGGCCTGAACGTTTTCCGCTATGCAAAATCGAATCAGTGCGCCAAAGGGCAGGGCCCTTGAAGTTTCAAAGCCAGATGATGTTGCGCCCTGTAGAGTTGAGCGAAAGCCGACTTGACGCAGAGCGCTTGCGCTTTTTTGCGCATATGCTGGATTATCGGCAATCCAATAACGCAGCCGTCTTGCGCTTGGCGGGCGAAAAAATGGTGGCGGCCTCAGCGTGGTGGGATCCCTCGTTCGGGCGCAGCGAAAAAACTGATCGCAGCGTGTTTGCGTGCACATTTTTTGACGACATCGGCAATGCTTATGTTTACGACATCGCGTATCTTCAAGTCGCAAACGAAGCCAATGCCGCCGAAGAGCAATGTGAGCAAATTGCTAAGTTGGCCGAGGCGTACCATTTGCCGAGCCTTGCGATTGAAACAAATGGGATTGGCAAGTTTTTGCCCGAGCTTTTAAAGCGCGTGCTTTGTAAAAGGGCTGTGCGTTGCGCGGTGTTGGGCGTGCATTCAACAAAGCCCAAAGCCGAGCGCATTATCGAAGCTTTGGACGCTCGGGTGGCGAACGGCTCGGTGTTGTTTCACGAGCGCATTCGTCATACGCCGTTTATGGAGGAGATTCAAAACTGGCGGCCTGATTTAAAAAATATGCACGATGACGGTCTGGATGCCGTGGCAGGCAGCTTGCTCAATGCGCCTGTGCGCTTTGGTGCGATGATAAGTAGAGCCTCTTTTGCATCGCCTGATTGGCGCTATGGCAATCCGATCAATAACTTGAACTTAAACGATATAAAAATATAAAGGAGATTAAAATGACAAATCATTTTTACGATGACGCCGATGTGTTGGCGCGAACATTGTATGGCGAGGCCAGAGGAGAGGGTTTGCTCGGAATCGAAGCCGTGGCAAACGTGATATTAAACCGCGTGGCGTTGGCTAAAGAGCACTTGCTGTGGTGGGGTAAAACCGTGGCAGAAGTATGTTTAAAACCGTTGCAATTTTCGTGCTGGAATCCTGATGATAAAAATTTTCAGGCAACTGTAAAGGCGAGCGATACCGACCCTGTATTTCGATTATGCCAGCGTGTTGCGGTGCGTGCAATGAATGGCTTTTTGGCGGATACGACACACGGCGCAACGCATTATCACGCAAAGCAAGTCAATCCTGCGTGGGCAAGAGCTTTGACGCCCGTGTACGAATACGGCAACCATTTATTTTATCGACAGGTGGGCTAAAATGACGACATTTGAATTAGAAATTGGCAAGCTGATGGCGCAATTCGACAGCTTGCAAAAGCGGATAGATGATGTGCAAAAAGGCATGGAAAGCACGAACCGCCAGCTTGCAAAGTGGCATTCGGACTTTTCGGACTTTACGGGCGCGATTATGGATAAAATGGAGAAAAAATTTGTCTTGCGTTCGGAAATTGCACCAATCAAAGCCGTGCTGTCCTTGGTGGCGGCGGCGACTTTAAGCGCGATT
>ERZ1023658.70-NODE-70-length-43630-cov-11.805806_pt1 | contig 43630 bp, 48 predicted proteins | sample MGYA00380339_ERZ1023658 | MGnify/ENA primary metagenome ERZ1023658 (study PRJEB33179, sample SAMN07448981) | human gut metagenome | biome: Human-gut; feature: Human associated habitat; material: Faeces | host: Homo sapiens | place: India: Bhopal | collected... | reverse complement strand
ATCTATATGATTTAGAAACATTAAAAAGTTGTATTGAAAAACATGAAAAGAAAAAATTAACAGTAAAATATGAAAAAGTAAAAAGTCTGGCAGAAGCTCAGATAGCAAATTTCTTATTTTTAAATGGAATAGAATATGAATATGAAAAAATTTATCCCTTTGAGATTATAAATGAAACAGGAAAAATAATATCTATGCGCCCGGATTTTTATTTACCAGAATATGATTTATATATTGAACATTTCGGAGTAACTGGAACAGATGGGAATTTCAAGGCCTCATGGTTATCATCTAAAGATGAAAAAAAATATATTCAGGATATTTATTTTAAGCGAAAAACACATCAAGAACATAATACTATTTTGTTAGAGACATATTCAGAATACTCAAAACAAGGTATTTTATTAGAAAAATTGGCCGACAAATTGAAGAAATATGGTGTTGTTTTTAATCCTCCTTCTGATGAAAAGATACTGCAATACCTAAAGGCTTTAGTTGCAAAGAAAAAGCTGGAAAGATTGTTTGGATTTTTAGAAAGATATATCTCATTATATAAATCAAATGGTTTACAAAAAGATGATTTAAATCAATTACATACTTCTTTAAATTCTAATTTTCCAACATAAAAGAATCGTACGGATATGTTTTTTTCTTTGTTTAAACCTTTATACTTAAAATATGAATCTTTTTTAAAAGAAGTTACATATAAGATCGACAATACTTTATATACAGGAATGATTGATTATAATGATATGATATTAGACTCTAAAAAGCTTATTGAAAATGGTCATATAAAGAAAGATTATAAATATATAATTATTGATGAATTTCAAGATATTTCTCAAATTAGGCAACAACTTATTAACGCTATACAAAAACAGACTAATGCACACATTTTTTGCGTAGGGGATGATTGGCAATCAATATATGGTTTTAGTGGAAGCGATGTTTCTTTAATATATAATCTTAGAGATTATAAGGAATTATATTTAACAGCAACACATAGAAATTCTCAAGAATTGATAAATATTGCCGGAGATTTCATAAAAAAGAATCCACAACAAAAGAAAAAAAGTTTGGTCTCACCAAAAAGAAACAAATCTCCTGTGTATGAAGTACAGTATTATGAAAATGGAGCTGATGAATACAATCCAAAAAGTGACAAATTAAATGCAATTGATATAATCTTACAACATATTTTAAACGTGTCTACTTCTAATGAAGTTGAAATAATGTTATTAGGGCGTAACCATAAAGATCAGTCATTCTTAGGTGGTGATTGGAGCCACCCTGATGAAGGGAAATATTCTAAAAGAATCAAATATATAAACAAAAACTATCCCAATGTTTTTATTTATTTTATGACTGTACATGGGGCTAAAGGTTTAGAAGCAGAAAACGTAATAATATTGAACATGAAAGATGATATTTTAGGTTTTCCAAACAAGGTTATTAATGATTATCTTTTAAGCCCATTATTGATACAAACCGATACATATCCTTTGGCTGAAGAACGCAGAATATTTTATGTTGCCTTAACAAGGGGAAAAGAACAATGCTTCTTGTGTGTACCAAGTGAAAAGAATAAGCAATCATTTTTTTATAAAGAAATAAGAGATAAAGTCACACTTCTAGGAAAGACATCTGAGGTTATTATGAGAGAACAGGAGGGGGAGAGTTGTCCCAGATGTAAGAGTGGACAATTAATTAGAAAATATAATAAAACAACAAAAGAGGCGTTTTTAGCTTGCTCAAATTACAATCAAGGTGAAGGTTGTCATTATACTAGGGAGTATAACACTATTAAACATTAGAGTTTCAAATACTTCAAAAAAGAATCACAGCCTTCAACGATATCCCAATAGGTTTCATCAAAATTACCGGTGTACCAAGGGTCTTTGATATTGCGGGGCTTATTTGCAAAATCTAGTAAGCGGTAGATTTTATTGTCTGTATCCTCGCCAACGATAGATTGAATGTCTTCAATATTACTGTCATCCATCGCTAAAATATAATCATAATAAGCATAATCGTGCAGACGAATACGGCGAGAATAATGCTCTTCAAACGGTACATGCATAGCAGTTAATATGTCACGCGTACCATAATGAATACCAGCATGACACATCTCGTTATAGCCTTCGGTGGCGGCAGAATCTATTTCAAACTGATCGGACAGACCACGCTCTTCAACCATTTGCTTAAAAACAAACTGAGCCATCGGCGACCGACATATATTTCCAAGACAAACAAATAAAACTTTAATCATTAAGCAACCATCACATTTTCTGTCCAAAGTTCACATTGAGTCATAACCGTTTCAACGGCATCCTCTACACCTTCTGGGGGATACTTATGCTTTTTCAATAACTTTTTAATAAGCATACGTATCTTTGCACGAGCATTCTCACGCCTTTGCCAGTCAATTGTTTTATTTTTGCGAAGTGTTTCTGTTAGTTCTTTTGTAATGGCAACTAATTCGTCATTTTCATAAAAATCCTTAACTGCCTGAGGCTTGGTTAATGCGTCATAAAAGGCAACTTCTTCTGGTGTTAATCCTAAATCTGCCCCTTCTTTTTGGGCCTCCGAAATTTGTTTTGCCAGGCTAAGTAACTCTTCTATTACCTGTTCATTGGTGAGCATGCCATTTAGGTAGCGGTTCATAATTGTCTGAATTATTTCACTAAACTTTTCAGAACGCACAACATTTGTTCTACGGTAAACAGAAATTTGTTCTGCAATTAATTTTTTCAAAAGTTCAAGGGCTAAATTCTTTTGTTTCATTTTTGCAATTTCTTCCAAAAACTTCGGATCAAACAAAGAAAATTCTTTCTTTACATCAGAAAATAAATTAATAACGCCATCACTTTTTATACTTTGTTTCAGTAATTCGTTAATACGTTCATTCATTTCCTTCAAAGAAATCTTTTTGCCTTCTCCTGCATTAGTTAAACGCAAAGTCAAAACACGAACAGCTTCCATAAAAGCGGCTTCTATGCGTTTTTCTTCCTTAACAATAGAAGAACACAAAGATAAGGATTGATGTAGCATCAAGGCTTGTTTCAAGAATTGTTCTTTTTTCTTATCTGTTCCAATAATAAAGTTTACTGCCCCACTAATAAGCTCAGCACGCTTTAAATTACTACCAGTCATAAATTGTTGATAATCAACGCCATGTAATAAATCACGACAAACACTTAATTTTTCTTCAAATTCTTTAAGTGCCGTTTCAGCAATATTCATATTTCCATAGTTCTTTTTATCACGAACTGTGTAATCATTCATCGCTTGTTTCAGAGCATTTGCAATTCCGACATAATCTACAACAAGTCCACCTTCTTTATCTTGGAACACACGATTGACGCGAGCTATCGCCTGCATTAAATTATGCCCCATCATTGGTTTATAAACATACATTGTTGCCAAAGAAGGTACATCAAATCCAGTCAACCACATATCCACCACAATGGCAATTTTCAAAGGATCTTTGTTATCCTTAAATTTACGGGCCAACGCTTCTTTATGAGATTTATTTCCAATGATTTGACGCCAATCTTCTGGGTCATCATTACTAGAAGTCATCACAACCCCCACTTTTTCTTTCCAATTGGGACGTAATTTTAAGATTTCTTCATAAATTTTCAAAGCAATAGGACGTGAATAAGCAACAATCATCGCCTTCCCAGTGAGCAAGTTTTCCCGATAATTTTCATAGTGGTCTATGATATCGTTTACCAGAGAATGAATAGTGTTATCATTCCCCAGAATTGCTTCCATTTGTCCCAATTTCTTTTTACTGGCCTCAATAACCTCAGGATCTGCGTTTTGAGCCATTAAATCATATTCATCATCTATTTTCTTAAGCGTTTCCTTATCCAGATTCAACTTAACAACACGACTTTCATAGTAGACAGGACGAGTTGCTCCATCTTCCACAGCCTGAGTCATATCATAGATATCAATATAATTTCCGAACACTTCTTGCGTATTCCTATCTTTTTTGGAAATGGGTGTCCCCGTAAACCCGATAAATGTTGCATTTGGAAGACTATTGCGGATAACACGAGCAGTTCCTGTCTTAATTTTCCCGTCCTTGGTTATTTTCTCCGCCAAACCATATTGTCCCCGGTGTGCCTCATCCGCCATTACAATAATGTTCCGGCGAGTGGAGAGTGGCTCCTCGGATTCTTCAAACTTCTGCATAGTTGTAAAGAAGATTCCATTGGCTTTGATACCATTTAATAACTTTTTCAAATGTTCCCGACTGGTTGCTTGAACAGGTTCTTGTCTTAAAAAGTCTTTACATTTGGCAAATTGTCCATAGAGTTGATCGTCCAAATCATTACGGTCTGTTAGTACCACAATTGTTGGGCTGTTTAAAGCACTTTGTAGCAGGTGGGCATAAAACACCATGGATAAAGATTTACCAGAACCTTGTGTATGCCAAAACACACCACCTTTACCATCTGTTTCTGTTGCCTTTTGGGTTGAATCGATTGCCTTTTTCACAGCGAAGTATTGATGATATCCGGCCAAAATCTTTTTGCTTCCTTTGTTCTCATTGGAAAAGCAAATAAAGTTTTTCAAAATATCCAAGAGTCGTTCTTTGGGAAAAATGCCTTTAAAAAAGGTATCAAACTGTGCATGTTGAGTGTTTTCGTATTTCCCATCCACAGTTTTTCATTCCATAAAACGTGTTTCATCAGAAGTAATCGTTCCTGCCTTGGATGTCAATAAATCGCTTGTGACGCAAAAGGCGTTATAAACGAACATAGAGGGAATTTCATGCTTATAGTTTTGGATTTGGCGATATGCCTCGGAGGCATCTGTTTCTTCGCGGGAAGGGGATTTCAACTCCATCAAAACCAAAGGCAATCCGTTCACAAACAACAAAATGTCCGGACGTTTTTCGCTGTTTTCAATAAAAGTCCACTGATTGGCCACGATGAATGAGTTTTTATCAGGTTTATTATAATCAATCAGATAAACCAGTGTATCCCTGGGTTCTCCTTTTTCGGTGTAGTGAACTGTAATGCCGTTTTGCAAGTAATCCATAAACAGAGCATTTTTCTGCATCAGTTCTGCATTTTCAAAGTTCTTTAATTTTGTATAAGCTTCTTTAATGGCCACTTCAGGCAACTTTGGATTTAAGCGGTGTAAAGCATCAATCAATTCGTCTTCATATAACGGCGAAGTAAAATCACGCGTTTCCACATCCGGCCCATAGACATGCCGATACCCCATTTCCTCAAACAACTCAATAATCGAGTTTTCATACGCTTCTTCGTTTACAGGATTTGTATAAGTCATGAGATAAGGCTCCTTTTAAAAATACTTTGTTAGCTCTGCAATTAGTGGAGCAAACAATGTCATATGTGCGGCGGCACTCTGTATGAAATTATTGTATTTTTCCTTAAAAGATTCTTTATCACTAATGGAGTTTTTCATTTCAATGATAGATCTAGTAATTTCGGTACTGTTAGGAATTTGTCCTGCTATACTCAAAAGTTTATCAAAAATTTCTATATCATTATTGAAGGAATTATTAATAGAATTATCTACGGAATTAACATTCATTTTAGCATTACCTGCCGCATTTATACTAGTAGAAGGTTGTTTAGATGCTTGTGTCGTTTTTCTTACCTCGATTTGATAATTAGCAGGAATTCCTCCTAAAACGTTGTACAATACAGGATTTATAACTTCATAATACTCTATTTTTCCGTTAGGAAGCTTTCTTGAAAAAATATCGCCCTCATCAACAATAATCCTGGTATTATAAGTGAAAATTTTATTTGTTTGTACATTAGCTTGAATATTTTCAAATTTTGTTCCATCTTTTTTAATCAAAGTAATACGGTCTCTATGTAAGCTCTTTAACATCATTTTTGATTTCCTTTCATTTCCTAAATGATAATTTATCGGTGGAAGTTAGAGCAGAAATATCCACCTTCTCAACATTGATTTCGCCAGACATGAGTTTGGGTAATAAAGTGTCTCGAAGTGCTGACAACTTCTCGTTTTCTTGGTTGTTTTGTTCTATTTTTTCATATAAGGGGCTAGTAACACTAGCGAATTTTTCTTGTATACCAATGGGAGGAAGCATAATATCAGCATTCCGAACCGCCGATATATTAAGCATAAGCATTCCAGTAGTCCCCGTTACACATCCTTCAAAATAATCCTTATATTTAGGAGAATTCAGTAATAAATATAAGTATTCCGCAACGGTTATACCTCGTTTAGCCCGAATTATTGTAATATGTTGATCTATAACAATATTTGTTGCTTTTTCATACCAAAAGTGTATACGGCCTAAGGTTCCCTGTCCTAAAGAATTTAAAAGGATATCTTTTTTCTTAGCATATTTTTCTTTCGGAACTAATATATTTTCATCTAAAAACTTATAATATTGTTTTTCTAGATGATCACCTTTGTTGACTTTCTGATTTAAATTAATTAGATTGCTTTTTTCCACATATTTTGATGTAAATCCCCTGATAATTTCATCTGTGCATTCTTCTAACTTTCTTTGGCACCAATCTTCCGGCATGGTGCCGCCAAAGGGTTCGAAATCTACGAACCAAGATTTAAAGAGGGCTTGGGCTTGGAGTTCAAGGTTTTGATTGATTTTGTTGTTCAGCTCTATCTTATCATCCAGAGCCCCCAACACCCCCGCGATTTTCCTCTGCACCTCCAATGGAGGAATTGTAAATTCTAAATTTTTAACTTGTGTACCAGATATTTCTGCAAAAGTAGATCCTGATGCCATTCCTACTATATAATCAATGTTATTTTTGAGTAAATAATAAAAGAACTCTGAGCAATATCCTTCTTTGAGAACGATACTTTTGAAACCCTGGTTGGTACAAACTTCATTTTCTGCAATTGCCACATATCCAATAGGAGCACGACTTGTCAATAAAACAGTTTCTTTAGGCAACATTCTTGCACTACTGTTTTGTAAGCCTAATTTTGTTATATTCCTTTCCCCTTTTGATATGTAACGGAAATTATATCCGGATAAATCCTTTGGTGTTAACCATGGGATATCCCCATTCCAAAAATCATAATTCTTTGTACTGGGAGTTCCTCCACCAATTACTTCACTGATATCACCTAATTTAATTTTTTGCCAGTGTTCCATCATTAGTGGCCTCCTGTTCTCTATCATAATCGTCTGGATCAAATAATGTCGGTTCATTTACACGAATATCATAATAGTATTTTTCTGAATAAATACTTCCATCTTTCCTTTTTACATCAGTGTCTATTTCAACAATAGGACTATCTTTTCTACCTGTAATTTTCTTTTTAAAATTTGGTAATTCAATAATATCTGGATTTTCTCCTTGAAACAAATCTAAAACTCTCGAATAATCTATATTGTTTTGCGCTATCAGTTCGGATAAAATAGTAGCCTCTTGATTAGTAAAGTCTTGCCAATTCTGTAAAATTGACAATTCCACACATGGATGACTTTCTTTCCACTCTGGTAATAGATCATGAATCGGGAAATCTTTAGAATTTGCTGTAATTAAAAAGACTTTCCCAATTCTTTGTTTCTCATAGTTAAAATTAAGCAACGTTTCCCACAGTAAAACATCTTTGAACCCTTTATCTGAACCTTTATCATTTCCCACCTGCTTAAAAGGCGGTCTTTTTGCCAAAGCTCTTTTGATTATTTTTGGAAAAACATCATTGCTTGGATGAGGCAAAATTTTTATATAGTAGTTTTCCAAATATTTTTTTACATCTTCTTCAAAATTGATATCCAAGGGGATATCCAGCTCTTTACCAAAAGGTTTTAGTGCATTTTTTAATCTTTTTACAGATTCCTCTAAATATTCTTTTCTTTGTTGTACAATTTCACCCAAAACAGATTCTGTGATAAAATACAACCCTTCACTAATTCCCGGACGAGCTTTTTTATTCCTAAAAAACTCATCACAGCCTAAGCAGGCACAATAAGGAGTTAGTCTCTTATCGTCTGCGTAATTTTCAAAGCAATTTGTATCAATTACTACCATAAAATCATGACAAAATTTCAGCCCTGTTTCTAGTGTCATTTAGAGTCCTTTTTAATCACTTTTTTACCACATAAATGGGTCCAGTTTGATTTGAATTGTTCATAAATAGAATTTACTTTTTTTGAAATTTGATCATCTGGCATTATCCAAATAGTATTTTCATACTCTTCTTTTTTTGGACCAGCGTGATCTCCATATAAATTCTTAGCAGCTGAATGTATACTAATAACAATGGATTTTATTTCATCAAAAAGATTACTGTATGAATCTGACCAATATACTTCTGCTTTATATTTAAGTTCCAAAAAACTTTGTATTTCTTTATTGTTTTTTTGTAATCTTAATACTGGCACAAGATAAAATAACCGATTTTTATGAATTTGTTGGATTTTTCCATTTTCTGTTTGTTGCGATAATTCTTGTTCGACTTCGTCAGTTTCTCCTTTAAACGTAAAGCCGTTACGCACCTGTTCTAAAATATCTTTCAAAATGCCCATTCTAATCACAACTTCTTCTGCTAATTCAATCTCTTTTTTTCCTAGAAATTCTTTTTTCCAAGTTGACAATGCGGAATAAACAAAATACAAGGTCAAGCAGCCGATAAATATTTGTAATATAGATACGACCAATTCTCCCCAATCAACCCAATTAGGCTCATTCATTATAATCCGTTCAACTGTACAAACCATTGTATCAATCATTTGCTACCTTTCATTCCATTGTTAATTCTTTTACAACGGTTGTTATTTTTTGTAATAAGACTTTCAGCTTTTCCTTATAGTTTACAGGGGGTTGATTTTGCATAAAAGGATTCAGGTATTGCTGGCTATATGCAAAATTGCCCAAAAGTGTTTGCTGACCAAATGGTTGGTATGGTACATTTATTCTCAGTTGAGAATATATTGATGGACTTGTAAAGGGATATGACTCAAACGGATTTTTTTCTTCAAATTGCGCTGCATAATTCTTCCAATAGGCATTATCCACCAATTTAATTGTCGCAACCACATATTTTTCATACGCATAGTACAATTCTGCATTTAAGTTATCATTAGCTAATAAATCAATCCCTTTACTCAGAACCTCCAAAAGTTCACGCAAAGTTTTTGCTGAATCATCAAAGAAAAACATTACTTTGCCTCCTTTTCTTGGACTTGTTCCGTTTCTTTTTTCTCTTCTTCTGCCCTTTGAACCGCTTCAAAATTTTTCTTGCTTTCCTTTTGTTCTACTTCTGCGGCATTCATTCTTGCTTTTATCCAGGGAGTCTCTATTTCACCAATAAATGGTTTTAAAATCATACCAATCCAAACACAGAGTATTAAAGAGTTGCCATTAAATGGAGAAAAGACTATAGCTTCATCCCAATAAAAATAGAGATAAATAGAAGCTAAACCAAACCAGCTTACATACCAAATGGTCAGCCTTTTTGGGAAAAAAGATTTTGAAGGATGAAATAATCGCACTTTATACCTCCCAACCGATTTGTTTCAGCTTTACTTTGATTTCTTCTTGAAGTGTAGAGGATTGTTTGAACATATCGGACAGTTCGGCTGTCAAACGTTTCATTTTATCTTCAAACGGTTCGCCATCATCGGCTTGTTCCTCTATCCCCACATAACGACCTGGTGTCAAAATGTAATCTTGTTTGGCAATATCCTCAGTTGTTACAACGGCACAGAAACCTTTCACATTTTCCAAGGTTCCATTTTGGAAAGCAGTAAATGTATCGGCCAATTTCTTGATATCTTCATCCGTAAAGTCGCGGTGTTTTCTGTCCACCATATATCCCATCTTACGCGCATCAATGAAAACTGTGCGGCCTTTTTGTTGCTTATTCTTGGTAATAAACCATAAGGTGACAGGAATTGTGACGCTATAGAACAATTGTGTTGGCAGTGCGATAATACCTTCCACCAAGTCAGCCTCAATAATCTTGCGGCGAATATCGCCTTCACCACTGTTGGTAGAGGAAAGTGCTCCATTTGCCAAGACTAAACCGATTTTGCCCCCTGGTGCCAAGTGATGTATCATATGTTGAATCCATGCATAGTTGGCGTTACCTGCTGGAGGTGTTCCAAATTCCCAGCGAGGGTCGTCTTTTAGTTTATCCTGTCCCCAGTTAGATAGGTTAAATGGAGGATTTGCCATAATGAAGTCAAACTTTTCATGTTGGTGCAGGTCGTTAAAGAATGTATCGGCCTGATAAGGTCCTAAATTAGCGTCTATCCCACGAATAGCCATATTCATCTTTGCCATTTTCCAAGTATCTGCGTTGGATTCTTGGCCATATACAGAGATTCTGTCACGATTGCCACTGTGGGCTTGCAAGAATTTAACCGATTGCACAAACATACCGCCTGAACCACAGCAGGGGTCATAAACGCGACAGTTGTCAAAGGGCTTTAAAACTTCTACAATTGTGCGGACAATGCTGGATGGAGTATAGAATTCACCACCTTTTGTTCCTTCATACGCGGCAAACTGAGCGATACAGTATTCATAAGTTCTGCCCAATAGGTCTTTGTCTTTATCTGTTTCGGACATATCTATGTTGTTTGTAAACAAATCCACAACATTGCCCAAAACTCGTTTATCCAAATCTTGGTTGGCGTAGTTCTTAGGCAAAACATTTTTTAGGGATTTATTTTCAGCCTCAATAGCACGCATGGCTTCATCAATTACCATACCAATTTCCGGTGTATGGGCGGCTTCGGCTATTTTGCTCCAGCGAGCGGCTTCAGGAACATAGAAAATACCTTCCTCAATATAAGCGTCCTTGTCATTTTCAAAGCCATCACCTTCTGCAACCAATTGGTTATAACGCTTTTCAAATGCAAAAGAAATGTAACGCAGGAAAATTAAACCCACAATGACTTTGCGATAATCCGCCGCAGGAATATGTCCCCACAGTTCACATGCGGCTTCCCAGATTTGCTTTTCAAAACCTATATTTGCATTGTTTTTGCCTGCCATTTTGGACCTCTTTTCGTTTAGAATCATAATATCGTAAATTCTAGCCGATTTTTTCTGAAAAGGCAATCAGAAATATAAGGCCTTATAGATTCAGTTAGAAAATCCTATTCCACCTCAAACCATTCCATGCAAGTGGCAAGCAAGTGGTCGTAATTGCTGGAGATAGCTTCTGCCTGAAAGGCATCTCGTTCTTTTTGATTCAAACCAGCTCGGCGCATCGCCCGTAAACAGATACCTAATATATTAAAGGCATTCCCATTTTCACTGGTCAGCTTGACCGTAATCTCAGGATATTTTGGCATGACGACCTCCTTATTTAACCTCAAGCCCCAAGTAGCGGCAGTAGCTTGAGCCAGACGGGTCGGCGTAGAGTGTCGGCTGACCTTTGCATTCCAGAGCCACCACCTGACGTTGGTTGTCGTCGTTATATCCGCCTTTGCCGGATAAAAAGATGTAGTTGTCCAGAGGGTGTTGGCAGACAGCCTGATACCAAGCGGGCGATAAATGAACTGTTTCGGCTATCACTACTTCTTCCGCCTGATGGGCATATTGTTGAGTGAGGTTTCGAACCTCTTCAATATCTGATTGCTTTCTGACCATATAAGTTTTAACTGTTTTCATGCTATTCTCCTTTCGCATCACAATGAACGCTCTTTTTCGAAGAATTATCCAGTTATTTCTGTACTAAATCGCAAGAAATATGCATTATTTTGAGGGGGGTGACCAGCCAGAAGTGACCAGTGACCAGCCAAAATTTTTTATACCCCATTATAACCCTTGTATTTATTGGGGTTTGAGATATACCCGACCAGCCAGAATTTTTTCTGTTTCGCTAGAAATATGGCGCGGCTTGCGTCCCCGCATATGAAATCTCGCCAGGAAGGACCCATGGCTCTTTCCGAGGTAGCTTTGTCATTCAGATTCAATAAATTATTTACTTAAACCCAAAGGTCTTAAAATGCCAATCATACCATCTGCGGCAATATCATTGGTGATTTTACCATCTTTGTTGAAATAGTAAAAATTCATAACGGTTGTTTTGATTTTCTTGCTGGAAGGAGAAACGCCCATAAACTCTCCGTCATTGGTTGCTGTTAAAGTCCAACGAACTGCGACCTTTTGTTCGTAGGCCACCATTTCTTCCAACTTCCATTGAACATCAGAAAAAGATTTCCGCATCCAGTGAACAACAGACAAATATCCTTTGCTACCATATAATGGTTCAGGACTTGCCAGTGTATAAAATGGGGCATCCGCGGCAACCAATTCCTCGGCCAACGCATCATCGGCTGTATTGATCATTGTTTCAAAGCGATACATCGCTTGTTTATTTCGTTCGATACTCTTATCCGATTGTTTGGCACAGGCAACAAGACATAGTAAAGCAAAGCACAAACAAAGCAAATGTTTCATATAATTTCCTTTCACCTTTCGTGATTATTCCCGATTAGAATATACAAGGAACTGACTCATTTTGCAATAAATTTATAAAAATTGATAGGGTGACCACCTAAAAAGGCCAAGTGACCACCCAAGCTTAAAATAAAACTAAATAAGTCATTGATATTTGCATGTTTTTATCTGAGCGCTGACCCCCAAAAATTTTTTGCTTTTACTAAAAAAACACTGAGGCTTACGTCCCCGCATATGGAAACTCGCCAGGAAGAATCCTTGTTAAATTATTATAGAAAATTCTGATAATTTTTGTAGCAAGGTGGAAACGTCTTGTGTATTCAGGATGTGATGTGTCTTGTTTTGGGAATAATCAATGGCATTAATATTGGGAAAGTCAGAGTATTTATTTAATTCTTCATCCTTCAGCGTAACACTAAAAATTGTCTGGTTAGGTAATTCAGTGAATTTTTCTATGATTAACCCTTCTTTTGTGGTTGATATTTCACCTTCTCTGAAGGCATCAATAATTATTGGAAATGGATGCTTCAATATTTTAGCTAATGCATATAACTTTACCAAATAAAATTCACATTCTTCGCTACCCGAATAATTGGTATCTTTTTTAGAGAACAATGTATCGAATTTAAATTTTCCTGACGGCTCTAATGTTTTATATAACGCATTCATCTCATGTAACAATTTTGCCAGCAATGTATCTCTTGATATTGCATCTAAATTTGCCCTAGTTTTTTCTGATCTTAATAAATTATCGTATCTAGTCAATTCTCGATCAATCTGATTAATACGTTCATCTGCTGATTGTGATGACTGGATACTATCTTTATACAACATGATATTCTCAAGAGACGTGTCTTCATCTTTTAATAATTCTTTTAATTCTTTTTGTACAACAGGGATTTTTTTGTTAATCAGTTCTATGTCTTCTTTTGCACTATCAATTCTATTTTGGATAGCTGACAACACACTAGTTCTTGTTTCGTCGTCAGAAACGTCAAAATTTACATCAGCGCTTGCATTTTCGTAACCTATATTTTGTCCATGACAATCTAAGCATATCAGAGCCCCTTCATCTAACGAACGATTTAGCGATCTTAATTCCTTAATTAAGGCTTCATTTTTTAATTTACGGTTTTGAATTCTGTTACGTTCATTTTTTAATGATACTAATTGATTATTTAATATTTCAGCTCTTCGTATTTTCTTAAGATAAAGATCTTTATCCGCAGTGTACATTGTAAAATTTGAAGCAGAAGAATGTTTTCTCAAGAACTGTTCTTTTTTTAGTATCAAATCTCTTTCTTCTTTTAATGCCTTGCGTTTTTCTTTTATCTCCTCTATATCAATATTTAAATCAATCTTTGAGCACCCTGCATATGAATATAGCATATTCATGAAATCTTCCTTAGTATTATAACCACTATTAAATATTTTTGAGGTGTCTCTTTTATCCTGCCCAACAAAAAATAATTGGTAAAACAATTCCAAATCAGATATTTTCTCTCTATCATCTTTGATTATTCGCGGTAACTCGTGAATTTGCTTGTTAAAAAACCTTTTAAATTCTGAACTACTATTAAAAATATTAAGAGTTTTTTTATCGCGAAATAAAAAAGTCTTATTTTTACGACATACTGAAAATTTTTCGTCATCTAAGGCTAAATCCACAATAAAATAGTAATTTTCATAATCAAATGTACTTGGAAAAATAGGGGTGTTTCCTAATGCATAATAAAGCCCCTGTAACACAATGGTTTTCCCTTTATTATTATCATCACTATATATGATGTTTACACCGTAAATCTAGACTCGTAAAACGCTTCGTTTTTATTACCAATATAAAAATTTAAGAACTTAAGCATGTCGTAACCCATCTTTCACTAAAGCTATAAAAAATTTTGTTGATGTAATATCCAAAAATTGAACTCTATTAATCTTATTAGCATCTAGCAAATTATATATATCATTTACTGTTCCCGTTGGATACGAAGAGACATTTTTATATATATCTTCAAATAAACTCCAATATGCTACACGATTGTTTGTATCACATATAATGCGAGCCATGCAGTCTTGACACTCTTCTATGATTTCATTTTGTTCTAATGAGTACTAACATTTTCACTTCATTACTTGTCATATGCTTTTTGTAGTTTACAAATTCACATAGTGCATTGATGGTAATATTCTCTGTATTTATATTTTTTTTATCCGTCTGAATTGCTCTAATCTGGTCAAATATACGATTGAGATATGCATCTGAAGGTAAAATATCTGGATTAATCTTTACGATTCCCTTTATATACTTAGCTTTTTCTGCATCAGCTATCACAAAAACTACTTTTAATAAGAAATCTTTAATATTTTCACTTGTTATCAAATTATTATCAATATACGTTTTACGCAGAGCTTCATCTTTTAAAGATGCTGAAATTTTATCCCTAGCCTTATCTGTAAAATTGTCAATACCGAATTCTTTTAACGAACTATCTCGCAATATTGACGAAGACACTCCCCCTGTAAAAAGTATGTATGAATTAAAATTAAATCCAGATAAATAGTTTTTGTATAATGTAACAAGATCTTTTCCAATGGATGTTTGAGATAAGTTGCTACTGGCTTTTGCCTGAACGTCCCAGGCACATGATCCAGCACTATCTACACCTGTTATATCGTTAAAAAAATCAATTACAAAATAAAAAATCTCATCACTATCTTCTCTAAAATTCATAAGATAAGGAAGCGCTTTTGTTTCTTGATTGGAAACGCTTTCATTATTTCGCTCAGATGAAGTGACTGTATACGGCATAACATCACCTTCTATAATTATAGTTGCATGATAACATTAAAATGTAGAAAAGGCAAGAAAATTTTACTGAATCATATTTTTCGTTATTATACATTTTTACTTTATAACCACTCTCCCTGTTTTGCAAGTTTATTGAGAGCAAAGTGCCAACCGTCCAAAGGTCGTCCTTTTAAATCACACCAGCCAGTAGAGTAGTAATGGTCAAAGAAACGGTCCAAGTCTACGGTCAATTCTTTTTCTGTCACATATCGTCTCACCTCATCCTCATCTGGGGGAAGTTGGTCAAAATGATAGGGCATCACAGACTTTATCTGCCGAGCAAATACACTACCGATTGAGCGTAACTCACCGCTTGAGGTATTTTGAAAATGTTGAGGCGTGTATAAATTTTCTTTCCTTATAACATTATTCCCTTCTTTACTTTCTTTATTTATGGACTCATCGGGAACTGGTTTGGGATTTTCTGCGGGCGATGGTCGGGCGGACTTTCTCTTTTTCTTTTCCATCAAGCCCATATATTTCAAGTAGTTTGGCATCTTTATAAGTAGGGCGTTGCCAACGCGTATCGTCTCCACTTCATGAATGTCCTTTAACTTCTTCAACAGGCGCTTGATTTCGTCTCGGGATTTATGAAGGGCATCCGCCAAATGCTGATAGCTGGTGATTAGTTCCCCTTTCTGAACTTCATTGGTTCCCCACTGGCGGATTGTATAATTTGCCCGCATTAAAAGATATGTGAACAGTTTCCAAACCGCATCATCATAAAAGAGAGGCCAATTGGTGAACTCGCGATCCAACATAACATACCCGTTGTTGGGCGGGATTGTGTCCTGAAACGAGAAAGAGAGAGATATCAAGTGTATCGCTTTTTTCATAAAAAAATCTTAAATTTTGGAAAACCGAATAGTTTTCTTTGTTCGGGCCAACTGGCCGGGATAGAGGCTCTGAGCAATTCTCGGGCGGTCATTGTTTTGGGTTGAGCTCCCCGTAAAATGGCATCAATAATATCCGGTGCCAAAAAGGTGAGCCGAATTTGCGCCCCGATATAGGCCGGATCCTGATGATATATTTCGGCCAGTTCATGCAGGTTTAAGTTCTTGGTTTCCTGGGTTTCACGATAGGTAAAACCGTTGGCTAAAATCTTAATGAGATAACGGTCTTCTTTCTTGGATGGCTTTTCACCTGAGGTCAAATACAGCATATCCGACACCGTTTCGGGCAAGTGAATCTCCTTGCTCCCACGATGTGTAATCAGGTTAAAGGGGACGGTAGATTCCATCAGTTCCGGTTTTAATTCATTGGGTTTCAAACTGGCTTTCAGGCGTTTGTCCATCAGGTGAAGGGCCAACGGTTTCCAGACCACAATAATTTTATCGGCGAAAATCGTTACCCCGTGAACCAGCAGGCTGACTATTTTTTCCTTTTGTGCGCCGGTCAGTTGTTGAAAGACAGAGTCAGTTTCACGCATCGCATAAAAGACTTCGCTTTCTTTTAAGTCCGGTTGCACTTGGCGGGCTTCCTGCGCCAACGCCTGTAAAACATACGGGGATTTAATCAGCGGATTGAGCAAGTCCATCACCAAATTATCCAACAAGTGCATGGGGATGGCATTCAGCCGACATAAATGAGGCCCATATTTTTTGTGGGTATTATCGGTATAATAATAGTATCGTTTGTCCTTTTTCAAAGAATACCTGGGATACAGTTTGCACCCACAACACCCGCAAGACAGAATCCCGCGGAGTAATCCGATTTTCTCATTTTTACTGACCGGTTTTAACCGCCGCCGCCGTATTTTTTGTGTATTTGATTTGAATAGGTTTTGGGCGGATTCAAATGTTTCTTTATCAATAATCGGTTGATGTTGGCCCGGGAAAGAAGTCCCTTTATGCGTAATCTCGCCAATATAAACACGATTATTAAGCATACTCCTTAAAAAGGTCCAGCCGGGAACTTTTCCCCGGAAAGTGCAATTTTCCCGTAAAAGGGTATGGCCCACCATGGATAAATTACCGGATGATAAAAACAGTTCATAGACATGCTTGACCTTTTCGGCATCTTCCGGCACAACCACCAGTTTTTTATTTTCACCTTTATAACCAAACGGGGGAACGCCACCGACCCACATGTCCTTTTTCTTGGATGCCAGAATCTTATCGCGGATGCGTTCTCCACTGATTTCCCGTTCAAACTGCGCAAAGGATAACAGTACATTCAACATCAATCGCCCCATGCTATCTGCCGTATTGATATTTTGTGTCACCGATACAAAAGAGCAGTGGTGTTTATCAAAAATTTCAATCATCTTGGAAAAATCCAAAAGAGATCTGGTCAACCGGTCAATTTTATAAATAACCACCATATCCACTTTATTCGCTTGAATATCGGCCAGTAATTCTTGAAAAGCCGGTCGGTTCATATTACCGCCGGAATAACCACCGTCATCATAATGTTTGTCTATCAATTCCCATCCTTGATAATGTTGTGCCTTGATATAGTTTTCCCCAACTTCCCGTTGAGCCTACAAGGCATTAAATTGTTTTTCTAATCCTTCGTCTGTTGATTTACGTGTATAGATTGCACATCTCATTGTCCAACTCCAAAAAAGCGTTTTCCTGAGGTGCGTATGCCTGTAATATGCTGGGCAGCCGCCGATAAACTGGTGTAATAGGTGCCGTCCATATCTACGCCCCTTTCCAAAATAGTGACACGATAGTCCGTCCTTTTATAGGTGCGAACTATCACTGTTCCCACCGGATATAAACTTTTCTTGCGTTGTTGTTTTTCAAAGAGTTTTTTAATCAGGCTTTTTGTCTTTAAGGATAATCCCCCATGGCGTAGTTCTTGCAAACGGTAAGAAACGCGCAAGATGTAAAAGTCTTTATTGCCAATGCGGGTTTCTTGATTATACAGTTGCATATAATACTGTTTCAGGACATGAAAAGGCAAATCCGGCACAGTATTAATATCAATGTTTAATGTATTAACCATAGCGACTCCTTGTGAACACAATAACGCTCTTTCAGCAACTTATATCCAGTTAATTCTGATGATTTTCGGCACTTTCAGCCCCCTGATTGAAAACTTTCAACAAAGTGGGGAGTATGACCAGCGCCAATTCGTGTAACGGATTGTTCATGGGCTACCTCTTATCAAAAGTGATTGTTATTTTTTCGGCTGATTCCACCCAAGCATCTAAATCCGCTACATCATAAAAACTATGACCGCGTACTTTTCTGAACTTGGGGCCAGAACCGTCCACTCGATATTTTTGCAAGGTGCGTTGGGCTAACCCCAGATAAGTGGCGGCATCTTTTGTTGTGTAAAAGCGTTGAATTACTTTTCTTTTTTCCATCTTTTATTTCTCCTTGAATTTATTGTTGACATTGCTCGCCTTATGCGAACAAGGGAAAAATAAAGCTTAAAAAGAAGAATAAACATTGAGATTTTTTTAGAAAACTAGAATTTTTCAAAAAATCCCAGTCTGCAAAAAAAGGGACTCTTATCCCGTGAAAAATATTGCCTTTTTATCGCCTTTTGACTATATCCTTAAATATAGGAGTCTTTGATGAAGAAATTTTCCAGTAATTTATTTCAAGTATATTTGTTTATGGCCCGGGCTTTATTTCCGAAGGATTCTGCCCTACAACGCGAATTTTTATTGATAAAGGCCTCAGGCCTTGAAAAGGAAATGCCCGAAATTTTTGAAAAATTGTGTGGAGTATGGCTCTTACGTCTTTGTCGGTCGGCCAAAGAGATGAAAAAATTGGTAGAGCCTATCAAAGAAAACGATTGGTCTTATGTTATGCGGATGTTAAAGACAATGCAGTCCATGCAACAGGATCCCAAATTGGCAGGCAAAGTCAGCCTCAACAAAGCGGCGTTTGTTTTGGATAAAGACATCAAAGAGGAAAAAGCTAAAGATTCCCAAAAGCACAATGCCCCTCGCTATAAAGATATTTGGCGCCAATATCGGGGGGCATTTGATAGAGGCACTTCAGATTATGGAATTGTAGTACATAGAATTGACTAAAGAGCCTATCCCTTTTGAAGCCTTTTTAGCGTTGGCGCTGGACCACCTGAATTTAGTCGCCTATCAACAAGGGGAAGAATTGAAGAAAATGCACGAATGGCATACCAAAAAGCCCATTGTGCCGGCGAATGAATTTTATGCGATAGAAAAACCGAAATTGGCCGAAGATGAATTAGCCACTGCCTTGGTGAAAGAGTGCCTTTTGACAGACCCGTCACTCAGTAAGAAAATCAGTAAATACCGCGCCCCTGTCTTTGATTATAGGCAATTTGACATTCCAAGCGATAATTAAAATTGCTTAGCTGATGTCATATTTTATCTATTTTGTAAAAAAAATGCTTGATTTTCTCCTAAAACTCCAATATAATTGGAGTAATAGGAGAAAATATGATATATTCTTTTGACGATTTAAAGACAAAATATAGTAATTACGCCAAAATTTACGATAAAATACGATATGAAGTAAAGGCAGGCCGCTTGATACCTATTGCACGTGAATTATATGAAACCGATCCTACGACCGATGGACAATATCTGGCCGGACGTATTTTCGGACCGTCGTATTTATCTTTTGATTATGCACTGTATGTTTATTCCCTCATTCCGGAAACTGTTTATAAGACATATACATCTGCCACATTTAACAAACGCAGAAAAAAGAAGTATCAAAATAATTTTGGTTTGTTTACATACAGGGATGTTCCGGCAGAAGTATACCCTCTTGCCGTATTAATTCATGAGGAGAATGGCTATTCTTACCAAATTGCAACGCCCGAAAAGGCATTATGCGATAAATTATACACTTTACCGCCCATCAAGAATTTGACAGAATTAAAGGAACTTTTGTTTGAAGATTTGCGGATAGATGAAGGAGAGTTCGCCAAGCTTAATAAGGAAGTATTAGAAAAAATAGCTCCTCTTTATCATTCAACCAATCTTCACATGCTTAGTAAGCTGATTAGGAGAACTTTATAATGCAAACCATTTTAACCCAGATGTTGGAACAATATCAAACAAAAACTCTGACGGAAAAGAAAAACGCTATAAAGGAGGTTGTCCAAGAGATTGCCTTATGCGGGTTATCTCGAGCCGATTTCTTTAAACATGTTGCATTTTATGGCGGTACAGCATTGCGTATTTTTTATGGCCTCGATCGTTTTTCTGAAGATCTGGATTTTTCGCTTATATCTCCAAATCCGGATTTTGATTTAAAACCATATTTTAATGGGCTGGAAACAGAACTGGCTTCAGTCGGCTTAAAATTTTCCATAGAAGAAAAAATAAAGTCCGTTGATTCTGACATTAAATCAGCCTTTTTAAAGGGAAATACAAAAGAACATATTGTCAGTATTTATGGCTTGCAGGACATCAATATTAACCCTAGTGAGATAATCAAAATAAAGTTTGAGATTGATACCAATCCTCTGGCCTTTGCCTCCTTTGAGAATAAATACCGATTACTGCCGTCACCATATCAAGTTAAACTTTATGATATGCCGTCATTATTTGCCGGTAAGGTTCATGCAGTTATTTGTCGGACTTGGAAAAATCGTGTTAAAGGGCGTGATTTATATGACTATATATTTTACCTGTCGCACCGATCAAAAATAAATTTACCCCATTTAAAAGCAAGACTTGTAGATTCTGGTGTTTTAAAGGACGATGATACATTTACGATAGAAACTTTAAGAACGATGTTAAATGAACGTTTTGAAGCTATTGATTACGAAAGTGCAAAACAGGATGTATTACCGTTTATTACCGATGCGAATAAATTGGATCTATGGAGTAAGGAGTTTTTCATAGATATTAGTAAAAATCTTGCGGATAAATGATCAATAACAAATAAAGATTTACTTCTAATATCCAGTCTTTGACTATGGGAACTTCGACATTCCAAGCGATAATTAAAATTGCTTGAGAGGATAAAGATACGAAACAAAAAAGGCGCAAAGTTATCGCTTTTTATGGATTGCCTAGCAAAGCCAAGTTTGGGTTGGTTCATCTGCTTGAAATAGCACTTTTGCTTTCTTTCCCAAAAAATTGCGAATGAATTGTGGTAAATGGGCATTTTCAAATTGAGCCTAAGATTCATCACAAGAGCCTTTATAACTTAGCTTTCAGCCCCTCATTTCAGGCACGAAAAAAGCCCGTTTCAAACGGGCTGAATCTTAAATTGGTGGAGGTAAGCGGGGTCGAACCGCTGACCTACGCAATGCCATTGCGTCGCTCTACCAACTGAGCTATACCCCCACAGAGGATAAATATTTCGATTCTCTTTATCAAAACAGCACTACTATACACAATAAATGAAATAATGCAAGTAAAAAAAATATTTTTTTCTTGTTTGTTGGGTGTTTTTTCGATATGCTGAGGAAAAACAGAAAGGATTTACAATGAAAGATTTTATTTTGGCGTCCTCATCGCCGCAACGCAAACAACTGTTGCTCCAGATTGATTACGAGCCCAAAGCTTACATTCCCGCCGACATAGACGAAACACCGCTGACGGGTGAAAATGCGCAAGATTACGTTCAACGTATGGCAAAGTCTAAAGCGTTGGCAGTGGCGGCCAAAAATCCAGATGAAAACGTTTTGGCATGCGATACGATGATTGTGTGCGATGGCGATATTATTCAAAAGTCGCTGACTAACGAGGCTCAACGCGCCGTGATGGAGCGTTTGTCTGGTAGATCCCATTTCGTGATGAGTGCGGTCTGCTTGATTGATAAAAAAGGTAATATGCAGCACTTCTTATCTAAAACAGAAATTACCACGAAAAAATTGTCCGAAAAAGAGCTGACCGACTATGTCGAAAGCCGTGATTGGTATGGCTGTTGCGGCTATCGAATTGAGGGACTGATGGGTGGCTTTGTCGAAAAAATCAACGGATCGTATTCGGGCGTTATCGGGCTTCCTTTATGTGAAACAAAGCAAATGCTGGATAATGTGCTTTAACGGGACGCGCCTCTTTAAAGCTAAAGATGTTCGAAAACAAGACGCGCTCCTCTAAAGCGCGCGATGCAGGAGGATTTGCGCTTTGCGAGGCTTGCTTTAAAAAAGCCTACTTTGAATTTGGCGCTTTTAATCCATTAAGCCCATAAGCGAAAATGAAGTCAACCCTTTGGGTGAGATGATTAAGTGATCAAGCATTTTGATGCTCATCTTTTTGGTAGTTTCACGTAAAGTTGCTGTAATGGCTAAATCGGCTCGGGACGGTTGCGAACTGCCTGATGGGTGGTTGTGCACCATTAAAAACGAAATTGCGTGATTGGCGATTAAAATCTCCAATACTTCGCGCACATACACGGCCGATTGGTCGACTGTGCCTTTTTGGACGCGAATCGCATCAATAACACGACAATTGGCATCGAGCGGGATAATGTAAACGCACTCTTTTGTTTCTCGACCGAGCAAGGCATAGCAATAATTTTCAATGTCCTCCCATGAAGACATAACAGGTTTGTTTTGCATTTCGCGCTTTAAGATGTGTTTGACGCATACGAAAACAGTTTGCAGCAATACAGCCGTGCTGAGCTTTACGCCATCCACTTTAACGAGCTCTACTTCGCTGGCGCTTAAGACCGAGCCCAACGAGCCAAATCGCGCCAAAAGTTGCTTAGCCAGAGGCTTAACGTCCTTGCGTGGAATCGCGTATGTTAAAAGAAGCTCTAACAATTCATAATCTGGAATGTCATCTTTTAGCGATAAAAATTTTTGTTTTAAGCGCTCGCGATGACCTGCATTTAAGTTTTCTTCAACCATTATTTTCTCTCGATATAAGGCGGGAAGTCAAAACCTTTTGGGGACAGAGTGAAAATCTCAGGCCCATTTTTGGTGATGCCGATAGTGTGTTCGAATTGTGCCGATAAGCTGCGATCCTTCGTGATGACCGTCCAAGCGTCCGACAAGCACAAAGTGTCGCCTTTGCCAAAGTTGACCATAGGCTCGACCGTAAAAATCATTCCTTCTTTGATTTTCATACCCTCGCCAGGGCGTCCATAGTTGAGCACGTTGGGAGACAAGTGAAAAGCGCGTCCTACCCCATGTCCGCAATAATCTTCGACCACCGAAAAGCGTTCGGATTTAGCGCACTGTTCAATCGCGTGTCCGACATCGCCCATCGTGTTACCAATAAGCGAAGCGTTAATGCCCGCCATCATTGAATCATAAGCATTTTGCACTAAGCGTTTTGCCTTGACCGAGGGTGTGCCGACAAAGTACATACGGCTTGAATCACCGAACCAACCGTCCAAAATCGGCGTCACATCAATGTTGATAATGTCGCCGTCATAAAGTATTTTATCTCCAGGGATTCCATGGCAAACAATATGGTTTGCGGAAATGCAACACGATTTAGGATATCCGTGATAACCGAGCGTTGCAGGCACGCCGCCGTGTGCGCGAATGAATTCGTCCACAAGGCTGTCCAGTTTTCCCGTTGTGACGCCTGGCACCACAAAAGGTGTAATGTAATCCAGCGTTTCGGCCGCTAATCTGCCAGCTTTACGCATGCCGTCAAAATCTTCTACGGAGTATTGAGCTATATCTTTAGACATTTTTCTTTCCTTTTTCTGAAAAACAGTATATACTCAAATTACCAAAGGTGGTAGTACTTTTTTTAAAAAAAAGAGGCGTAAATGACAAGCAAACAGAAAAAGTGGATTTTTATGTTAAGTGTGCTCGGTTTAGTTGCAATTTTCTTTTTCTCAAACTCGCCGCTGACGAACGTCAGATAAAAAGGCGTTGAGGGCTGCTTTTAAGTTCGCTATTGCTCGCGATTTAACTTAAACTTGAGCATGGAAAAACTTGAGATTTTAGCTGTCCTCTATTGACTTTTGGGTTTGTGGATTCTAAATTGTTTAGCATAGTCGTTTTAAAAAGGAGGAAAAATGACGGATACAAAAGAAAAATGGGTTTGCACAGTGTGTGGATACGTCTATGACGGAGATATTCCTTTTGAAGAGTTGCCTGAAGACTGGACCTGTCCTTTATGTGGCGTTGGAAAAGACCAATTTGTGAAACAAGAATAATAAAAATACTTGACAAAAATAATTGGCTATGATAGAATAACAACTTCTTTGTCTTAATTAGAGAGGTTGAGGATAATGAGTGTTAATTTTTTTAAAGACCGTGATAACAACGGTGGACGTAATTCTTATTGGAAAGATATCGATTCGCTTTGCTTGAATGAAGCTGATAAAAAAGTAGTTGCTTTTATTCGCAAAGCCGAGCAGCGCTATGAAGATATTTGTTTTGAGCCCCGTGAGAGGTTGTCTTTTGAGACTTTGCGAAATTCTTTAACTCAAGTGCAACTACCAGTATTAAAGGCATTAACAAAATGTTGTGTCATGACAGCCATCTTTGTCCCGATTAAGCAAATACTGTGCGATTGGCACGAAATTCCTGTTTCCAAGCGTGTTGCCTTATGGGAAGGAACGGGCTTTAAAGCCCATCACGCATTTGTGCAAGGTTTACTGAATGAAACGTTAGCAAAGCCTGTGACCTCGGCTGATTTGTTCGAAACATTGCAACCGCTTGCCTGCAAGGGCTTTGATTTAAAGGCATATTATTTAAGCTCGTTAAATGCTAAAGCGCACGTATGGTATGAGAACTCACCAAAAGCAGAAATTTTTAAACAAAAAGCCGCTGCTCATGACCCGCTGCTAGCTAAAGCTTTAAGGCAAAAAGGCTTGCTTAAATGCCTTGTGGTCACGCATCAAAATCAACCTGTTTATTCCGCCTGTGACAGACAAATGATAAAAAATTAAAAAAATACTTGACTTTTGAAAATGTCTTAGGTAGTATAAGGCGTTTTCACAAGATGGCGGAAGTAGCTCAGTTGGTTAGAGCGTCGGTTTGTGGTACCGAATGTCGAGAGTTCGAGTCCCTTCTTCCGCCCCATATTGAAACACAAAGCCTCCGTTGTCGGGGGCTTTTTTTATGCAGTGTTGAGCTGGGCAAATAAGGCAGCAAAGATAAAACGGAGGATACTCATAATTATAAGCGTGGGGCGAGGGTGAAACAAAAGGCGTCCTGCGCTCGTAGGAATAGCGATTTAATTTTGCAGACGTGAAATTATTCGCGCCAGCCTTTTTGGGGGGAGTAAAAATGTAACTGTTATCCATAAAAGTATCCGCAAAACCATTTCAAAAAATGATTTTTGGTATAGGGTTCGGGGGCGTCAAAAATCATTTTTTTGAAATTGAAGTTTTGGATAATTGGAATTGCGTGTTTTTTCTGCCCAAGAGCCCGCGCGAAGGCGCGTATTTTTGCGCGCTGGCTCTTTTGGTGAAAGAAAAGTCGTGCATCGCATTTTGAACAACCAACAAAAACGGAGACAGAATGAAAACAAATTTTTTTGATATAGCATCAGCTCTAAGGCTGGCGCGCCGCGCGAATTTTTCGCGCCAGCCTTCTTAAAGGAAAAGCAAATGTTTATAAACTCAAATATTTCATTTCAAAGAATGATTTGTCCTATTCGCCGCGCGATTTTCAGCGTGCCTTTGCTGGGCGAATACGAGGACGCCACACAAACAAGACCTTTGGGTTAGTGAGCGCAAAAATCATTTTTTTGAAAGAGGGGGATAAAAGGCTTTTATTTTTTTAACCGCAAGAGCCAGTACAAACTTGCGAAAATTTTTCATGTTGGCAATTTGAGAAAAGCAGATTCGTTTGGGGCTCTCATGGGAATAATCATGATAAAGGCTGACGCGTGGACGAGGGGAAATCTGCGCCAAGCCTTATCATAATCCCCAAAAAAATCCATTTTCGCCCCAGAGCCGCCGCGCGGCGCGACATATCCGCGACGACTCTGAAGAGAAGTTTGTGCAAAGAAAAATCCGTTTTAGAAAGTATCGAATTGAGTTGTCCAAAAATAAGGGTCGATATTTTTCGACTTGATTTTAGGGTATACAATTTTATCAAACCTGTCAAGATTCCTTATCTTTTATTTTTCAAAAAAAGTCCATAAAAAACGACCGTTTAAACTGGACAATTTGGAAAGGAAAATATGATGAAAAAAATAATTTTAATGAGCTGCATCTTGGTTTTTGCAATGACGGGAAACAGCCTTGCTGCTTGTGACAATGGCACTATGATTGACAGCAATATTTGCCGTAGTAGCAATCGGATGAATTGGTGGAGCGCGTATACTTGGTGCGAAGCACAAGGGCTGAAATTAGCATCGGTTTATGATGTTTGCCCAAGCTGGAGTGGGGCTTCAGGCGATTCGGGCAATAATTGCGGAAAAACATACAGCACAGATGATAATCAAGGCTGGACTAGCACCGCTTACTCAAGTGACCGAGCTTTTGCCATTCAGACAAGCCGAGGAACTGTTCAAGTTTCCTATCACCGCAATCTTCAACTGCACAGCTTGTGCGTTGCCAAATAAAACGCGCGCGATGTTTTAAAGCAGTCGTGAAAATTTGTGGCACATTGTTGTTCAAAGGGAAGGGCGTTGCTATCAAAAGTTTGGGTGCGGGAGTGGCAAAAAGTGCACCCAAACTTTTATAATATGACACACTTTAAAAAAGATAAGCGCTGGTAAGAAAATTTTCGTGGCGGTATAAAATTGATTAAGTTCCCATTTCCTCGCTTCAAAAAAATGATTTTTGGATTGGGACAGGGGTCGGCAAAATCATTTTTTTGAAAATGGATTAAATCATCCGCCAAATTCCAAGAGCCAGCGCGAAAATATTCGCTGGATTGCGCAGGCTCTTTGAAAATCAATTTGCAAAAACAAATAAATGATACAAAAATTTCATCCAAAGCGCGGGATGACTTTTGTTGCGCTGTTTTTTAATATCCAATCGAATATTTTAATTTTTCAAACATCAAGCTTCTGTACACATAAGCTCAATTTTGAGCCAAGTCATTTATTAGCGGAATGTTTTTTGCGCTTTGTGAGCTTAGATAAAATATAAAAAAGTCCCCACAAAAGTGAGGACTTTAAATGCTTAATAGAAATGCCCACGTGGTGGCATTGGCGGACGGCGATGTCCGTGGTTAATGTCGTACAGATTGAACGAACCACCCAACACAACGCCTGTGCCCAAAAGCGTATTTGTCCACGCGCTGCTGATATTATAGCCCGCTTGGCGAGCCGCCTGAGCATAACGCGTTGCTTGCGCATTATATTGTTGACGCATAGCTTGCGCTTGTTTTTCCATTTGATTCAAACGCTCTTTATCGACTTTTTCGCGAATTTCAACAAAGCGTGTACGCATATCATCTTCTTTATAGAAGCCATCTTCAGCAGGCGTAATACCATTTTTGCCATTGACGTACTTAGACAAAATTGGATCCAGCGCAATTGCCTGTTTTGTAAAAGCTGCCGCACGTTCTTCATAAGCTCTCGCAAGCTCGGGCTTGTTTTTGCTATAAGCAATTTGGGCTTCATTTCGCGACTTGAAACGTCCGATTTGCAATTCAATCGCTTGTTCTGTTAATCCGCCTTTACCCGCGTACATAGCATATTCTTTGTTTAAGCGAGCCACTTGCGCTTGATATTGTTGCACTGTGCGAGCCACTGCTTTTTCCAGTTCAGCGCGATCCATTGCGTTTTTAGGAATAGTCAGCAAACCTCCGAGTACTTGCAAACCGCCACCAACAATACCAACGATATTTGTGGCGCGATCCATATCTTTGCTGTAATGGGGAGGGCGCGCTTCAACTGTTTGAGGCACAATAGACGCCGCCGTAATCAAGCCCGCAGCTGTTAAGCTTTTAACGCTGATGCCGCCGCCGAACAGGCGCATTTTGCCTTTTTTTAAGAAGTCTGCAAGTTTTTTATTTTTGTCCATTTTCTCTCTCCTTTAACGAATCGACTCTTTTGCGCTAACTAAGATACAGTATAGCGTAAAATTATTGTTTTGTCAAGTTTTCTTAACTTTGAGTGTACAGGAGTCGCAAATGCCTGTCAACTCTTTTTTGTAAAAAGAATGAGAATTTTGCGCCGTCATTACATATAAAAAGCGGAAGAAGTGTTTTTTAGCTACTGCACCAAACGTGCGGCAAGGCGCAACACTTCTTCAAACGCCTGTATTTTTTGAGCCTCTTTGCTTTTAAACGTGCTCGTTAAAGTTTCCGTTTCGTGAAAAATAGGGTATGCCTCTTTCTTTTTGGGTGCAGGCAAAAGAGCATCTTTCACGACAGAATTGGCGCAAATAAGGCAGTTTCCGTTTGCGGGTTGAAAGCTTTTATAACAATCTTTTAAATATGTATTGTTGTGCAAAAAGCGCGAGCCTGTCGCTTTTAAGCGTGGCAAGTTCAGCGTGCGAATTGTTTTGTTTTCGCCCAGAAAGTTAAAGCCTGCAAATTCCAATTGAGGCAATGCAAGTGTTTTGATTTTATTATTGCTGGCCAAAAAATGATAGCCAACTGTTCTTAACACGGGCGCCGAAAAGCTTTTCAAATGCGTATTGCGTGCCAAAAAACAATCGCTGATGTCTTTTATCCGAGGCAATTTCAGTGTGCTGAGCTTTTCGTTAAGATATAAAAAATTATAGCCGATCTTGCGTATCTGAGGCGCCGAAAATTGCTTAAGTTCGGTGGCCGATTGCAAAAAGCAATTGCCGATTTCTTGCACGCTCGGTAAGTTCAACGCAATCAATCGGCCTTGAGAAAAGCAGGCTAAAAACACACCATTTGCGTAAAGCGATCGTGTGTTGTCATCGCTTTTCAGAACCTGTAATTTTTTGTCTTTAATCTCGATTTCAAAAGCTTGCATAAATGCACTTTTCTTTTGCCAAGGGCTTGTCAGCGAATGTGTTTTTAAATTCAAGATGACATTTTCAAGCATTATTTCTTTGTCTTTATCAATCGGGTAGATGACGCCATGTTTGGCATAAAAGTCTTTACCGAAATAAACGTTTTTGATTTCTTCGTGATAGTGAATAATTTGCCCATTGACCAGCGCATAATCATCAGGCAACACGGTTGCGTGAGAGGAAAAATCGACCGAAAAATAGGCTTTCAGCGCGCTCGACAAGCCATCGATGATGTTGTCGGGGTTGCTGTTAAAGGTGTTGTCGGGATTTTTTACTGTGTGATTATAACGATTTTTAATCGAAATGAAACCGCCAGATTTTAAAATCTGAATTGAAATGACGCTTGTGCCATAAGCATCTTCTCGCCTCGGAGATAAAAAATCATCGCGATTGAGCGTTTCGGCATTCTCTTTGACGGCATTGATGATATAGTAATCCTTAAACCTGTTTTTGTCGTGAAACGTGCACAATTTCTCAGACGGCGAAAAGTACTTTTCAATCGCGTTTTGCTTTTGAAGTGAGTCGGCTACATACGCTCGATAGCCAGCTTTTGCCAATAAATCCAAAGGATTTTCATCAACCGTTTTGCTTTCAATTTGAATGTTTTTAAGGGACTCTAAATATGGCAAAATTGGCATAGGGTTGCGCCCCGCATAGCGCACAATTTGGACTATATTTGGCACGTCAAAAATGCCATTATCGTAAGAGCGCACCGCTTTTGCAAACGCTTCACCATTTTGTTTTTTGATTTGCTCGAATACTGTTTTTGTCATCGCTTTGTCCATTAAAATGTCGCGCATTATATCACAAAAAAGCGCAAAATGCAATGAAAAAGGCAGCGCCATAAACACTGCCTTTTAATTTATCAAAAGCACAAAGCCTTAGATGAATTGGTTTTTGAAGTAATCGGCCAATTCGTCCACAGCAACACGTGTTTGCGCCATTGTGTCGCGATCACGTACAGTGACGGTTGCAGGCGATTGTTCAATTGTTTCAAAGTCGACTGTCACACAGAATGGTGTACCGATTTCATCGTGACGGCGATAAGCTTTACCGATGTTGCCGCTGTCTTCCAACATAATGCGGCCGATACCTGTTTTTAACAGCTTTTCTTTAATTTCGTGAGCAACTTTCATAATTTCTGGATTGTTGCGCTTGAGCGGAATGACGGCGACTTTGACAGGCGATAAGTGCTTTTTGAGCTTTAACACAATGCGTGTTTCGCCGTTTGGCAAAGTTTCTTCATTGTAGGCTTCTGTCATTACCGCGAGCACACCACGATCCACACCAGCTGCAGGTTCAACGACATAAGGAACGAACCATTTTTTCGTTTCTTCGTCAAACAAAGCTAACTTAGCATTTGAATCTTTGTTTTCGTGTACATGTGCCGTAATGTTCAAATCGCTTTGATTTTTGGTGTGATTACCCAAGTCGTAGTCCGTACGGTTTGCAACACCCTCCAATTCTTCAATACCAATAGGATATTCATATTGCAAATCGTATGTTGCTTTAGAATAATGCGCCAAATCTTCCTTTGGCACAGTCAGAACGTGGATTTTTTCACGAGGCAAACCTTGTTTGACCCACCAGTTAATGCGTTCTTCTTTCCAATACTCGTGCCATTTTTCGTCTTCACCAGGTTTAACAAAAAACTCCAATTCCATTTGTTCGAATTCACGCAAGCGGAACACAAAGTTGCGGGGTGTGATTTCGTTGCGGAAAGATTTACCGATTTGTGCAATACCAAAAGGTACTTTTCTGGACGTAGAGTCCACAATATTTTTAAATTCGATAAATGTGGATTGTGCTGTTTCAGGACGCAAGTATGCGATATTATCGCCTGTATCCACAGGGCCAACAGACGTTTTAAACATCAAGTTAAACGGACGCGCTTCTGTTAAATCCGTGCTGCCGCAATTGGGGCATTTGCCGTCCTTGACGTGGTCGGCGCGCATACGCATTTTACATTTTTTGCAATCGCACAAAGGATCCGAAAAAGTATCCTCATGGCCACTATGTTTTAAAACCTGACGCAAGGACAAAATTGATGCGTCCAGCCCTTCCACGTCATCGCGTTCGTAAATCATTGCACGCCACCACGCGTTTTTCAAATTGTTTTTGAGTTCGACACCTAAAGGACCGTAATCGTAAACACCTTGCAACCCGCCGTAAATATCAGCGCTTTGAAAAATAAAACCACGACGTTTGCACAGCGAAACGAGTTGATCCATACTTGTAGCAGCCATTTTTAATCTCCATATAATAATCTGCGTTATAATTCTTAAGGCTTTTGATTATAAAAGTTTTAAAAATAAAGTCAAGTCTTACAAAGCGATATTTTTATCTTTAGAATCAAAATTTTGCTTTACAGATGAAAATGCTTTTGCTAGACTGATAAAAAAATGAGAAAGAAAAGGAAGTTTATATGCGAAAATTACTGTTGTTTTTGAGCGCGTTGATGCTCTTTGGAACGCCAGCCAAAGCCGATTACGCCACAGGCGCGGCGCTGTTTCAAAGCGGCAGTTATGAAGCGGCTGCTGCGGCGCTTGCCGATTCTAACGAGGCTAAAGCACTGTACTTGTTGGGCTATATGTACTATCACGGTATGGGTGTCAGACAAGATTACGGCAAAGCAAAAGAGTTGTTTGAACGATCGATGACGCGCGGCAACCGTGAAGCACGGACTTTTTTGGGCTATATGTATGACGAAGGCAAAGGTGTGCCTCAAGATAAAAAAAGAGCGTTTGCTTTATATGACGAATCGGCCAAAGACGGCGATCCTACCGCTATTGTCAACTTGGGCGTTTTGTATTATTTAGGACAAGGCGTTGCGCAAAATTACGACAAAGCCTTTGAATTGCTGACAAGTATCAAAGATGAACGCAATGCGGTTTTGCAATACTATTTGGGCAACATTTACTTTTATGGCTTTGGTACGGACAAAGACGTGCAAAAAGCCGTGATGTATTATTTGCGTGCAGCGCAGCTGGGCTCGGTCGAGGCTCACTATCTGCTGGGGCATATTTATCAAACGGACTATACGCTGGGCGCAAGCTCTGAAAAAGCTTTGAAGTACTATGAGTACGCCGCGATGAACAACTATGCACCTGCTCAGTATAACCTCGCAACAATGTACACAGACGGACAAGTGGGGATGCCCGATAAAATACAAGCTTATGTTTGGTTGTCCGAAGCGGTGAAAAACAAAATCGAGCAAGCAGGGCCTGCGTTGAGCGAATTGGCCGCGACTATGTCGATGCAGGAAATCGCGACCGCAAAAACGAAAATTATTGAATTGGACAGGCAGCTTTCAAAGCCCGAGATGATATCGCCGTCTTTGTCGGAAGACCTTGGCGCAAACTCGCTTTTAAAAGCGCCTGACAGCACTGCCGTGGCTGCTGGGTCGCCAGGATTTACAACAGGCAATGCTACACCTGCCAGTACAGATGATGCTGCACCACGCCGCAGAGCTCGTTCCCCACGTATGATCAGGAGAAGATAATATGTTAAAAACTATGCACAAATCACTTTCGTTTCAATTTGCCGATGTTGTTGGTGTTTTAAGCGGTTTGATTTTGATAGGCTTCGCGCCAGACAGCGAACTTTTCGCAATCATCATTCGTCCGCAATTATATGGCGGCATTTTCCTTGCGGTTGTTTTGTTCCGCTTGTGGTATTGGATTTTCGCTTGCCATGCCGAGCGCGCATATTCTCGCTCGATTGTCAAACACATTATCTCTGACTTTTTGCGCATCGTGTTGGCGGTCATCTCGACAATCGGGATTTACTTTTTCTCGCGTTCGCTGAAATAACGCTTGCATTTTATTTTTTTTGGACTATAATGGCTTTCACGTTTTGATAAGAAAACTTCAAAACAGCGCTTTGTGATTTTGATAAGTTAACTTAAGCGCAAGACATTTTTACACGACAATAAATTGGTTGAATACAAATGAAGATTTTAAATCATAATCGTTCTAATGGACGACACGGGCGTTTTAATAATAACCGCCATACAAACTTTTTTACACGCAACACTCCTTTTGACAGCTCCAGCGCGGCAGGCCGTGTACGCGGCACAGCGCAACAACTCATCGACAAATATATGTCGCTTGCAAAAGATGCACGCAACCAAGACGATCGTGTGATGTATGAAACTTATTTGCAATATGCAGATCATTATACACGCCTTTTAGCGCAGGCAATTTTGAACGAGCAGCCTCGTACGGCCTCGCAAAATGCTGATGCGCAGCCAGAGGCGGAATCGGCACAAGTGCAAAATATTGAAATTAAGACTTCTGACGAGGCGCAAGACAGCGAAACGTTGGCGCAATCGGATGCTGAAAATGCTGCGGCCGAGCCGTCGGAGCAAGCGGGTGAAGCTGCCACGCCTGTGCCAGAAAAGCGCCCAACGCGTGCCCGCCGTCCACGCCAAAAGATTTTCACACCGCAATCACGTGCCAAAGCTTCAGAGGGCAAAGCGCAAGCTAAAGTAGTCCTTGAGCAAAATACCACAGATGCATCGCAATCGGCCGAGCAAGCAAAGGCTTCAACGTTGAGTTTGCCAAACGCCGAGCCTCAACGCGTGCAAGTACCTTTGGATGCTGAATAAAAAATTAACAAAAACTTAAAAATTATGCTTTCTTTTTTCCCAAGCTCGTGCTATATAAAAACGAGCAAGGGAGAAAATATGAAAGAAAACTTAAGTGCCTCTTTTAAACATTCGTTGATGACTTTTGGGTATTCAGACCCTTTTTCTGTGCTGGGAATGCACCGTTCGGATAATGGTGGTTTGTTCATTCGTGTGTGCTATCCAAACGCCGAGCGAATCGAAGTGCTATCCTCGGATGCACAAAACGTCATAGGGCAAATGGAGACAATCCATTCGGCGGGGCTATTTCAATTAAACTTGCCCGACAAAAAAGAGTTTTTTGATTACAAACTGCGCATTTTCTTTGCAGACGGGCGCAATTATGTCGCATACGATCCATATCGTTTTTCACCCGTTTTGTCGGATTACGATTTGTACTTGCTGTCGGAGGGCACGCACAAAAATCTGTATGAAAAGCTGGGCGCACACTTGATGACGCACGAAGGCGTTAAGGGTGTTTGCTTTGCCGTTTGGGCGCCGAATGCTAAGCGCGTCAGCGTGGTCGGCAACTTTAACACATGGGACGGCAGACGCCATATGATGCGCATGCGAGAAGGTCACGGCATTTGGGAGCTGTTTATTCCAGACCTTCAAGAAGGCGAATTTTACAAATACGAAATTGTCGATAAAAAAGGTCAAGTCTTACCGCTTAAGGCCGATCCTGTGGGCTTTGCGGCCGAGTTGCGTCCGAACACGGCCAGCGCGGTTTATAATCCCAAGCGCTATCGCTGGGCAGATGAAAAGTGGCTGAAAGCACGCAAGCAAAACGCCAAGGATGTGCTCAATCGTCCGATGAGTATTTACGAAGTGCATTTAGGTTCGTGGCGGCGCAACTCGCTGGAGGGCAACCGCTTTTTAACATACCGCGAATTGGCGCGTGAATTGCCCGAGTACGTTAAATATATGGGCTTTACACACGTTGAGTTTCTGCCCGTTTCCGAATATCCTTTTGATGGCTCGTGGGGTTATCAAACGCTGGGGCTTTATGCGCCGACTTCCCGCTATGGCAATCCTGATGATTTCAAGTTTTTGGTCGATTGTTTGCACCAAGAAGGCATTGGTGTGATTATCGATTGGGTGCCTGCGCACTTTCCAAAGGATACGTATGGGCTGGAGTACTTTGATGGCACCGCGCTTTACGAGCACGCCGATACGCGCAAAGGCGAACAAAAAGAGTGGGGCACAAAAGTTTATAACTATGGCCGCACAGAAGTTGCTAACTTTTTGCTTGCAAACGCTCTGTTCTGGCTTAGAGAGTTTCATATTGACGGCTTGCGTGTGGATGCGGTGGCCAGTATGTTATACCTTGACTATGGGCGCAAAGCGGGTGAATGGGTGCCGAACCGATATGGCGGGCACGAGAATTTGGAGGCGATAGAGTTCCTGCGCCGTTTAAATGAGTGGGTGTATGCCGAAGAGACAGGCGCGGTCACATTTGCCGAAGAGTCGACTTCATGGCCTATGGTTTCGCGACCAACCTATGTCGGGGGCTTAGGCTTTACGTTTAAATGGAATATGGGCTGGATGAATGACAGCTTGCAATATATGCGCCGCCAATCCGTGCATCGCAAATTTCACCAATCCGAAATGACGTTCAGTCTGTGCTATGCCTTTAACGAAAACTTTGTTTTGCCTTTGTCGCATGACGAGGTTGTCAGCGGAAAAGGGCCGCTTTTGGATAAAATGACGGGGGACAGGTGGCAAAAGTTTGCCAACTTGCGCGCCTACTTTACGTTTATGTTTACGCACCCAGGCAAGCAGCTGCTCTTTATGGGCAACGAGTTTGCGCAAGATCACGAATGGAAGTATGATGACAGCTTGTCATGGAACTTGCTTTTAAACAACCAGCACAGCGGTATTCAGCGCCTTGTGAAGGACTTAAACGAACTGCACAAAGCTGAGCCCGCCTTGCACGAGTTGGACTTTGATGAAAAAGGTTTTGAATGGATTGACGGTTCGGATGTCGAACACAGCGTTATTTCCTATATCCGCAAAGCGAAAAACAGCGATGATTTTATCATCAGTATTTCGAACTTTACGCCCGTTGTGTGGCGCGATTATTTGGTGGGCACGCCCGTCAAAGGCACATATACCGAGATTTTCAATTCTGACAAAGCAATTTATGCAGGATCGGGTATTGAAAACAAAGGCGATATTGAAACACTGGACCAAGGGTGGAACTTTAAGGAGTTCTCGCTGCGTCTGACATTGCCGCCTTTGTCGACCATTATTTTAAAGCTGAAAGCTGGACAAGATGTTTCGTCGCAAGCTTAAAACAGAAATAGGCTATCCTTATCCGCTAGGAGCAACGCCCGATCAAGACGGCGTCAACTTTTCGCTTTTTTCGAAAAATGCCACGCGGGTTTGGTTGTGCTTGTTTAACGGCTTTGGGCACGAAACACACTGTATTGAAATGAAAGATAAAACGGGTGATGTTTGGCACGTGTATGTGGTGGGCTTGAAAGCAGGACAACGTTATGGCTTTCGTGTAGATGGCGCGTGGGCGCCCGAGGAGGGCTTGCGCTTTAACCGCTATAAATTACTACTTGATCCTGCCGCGCGGTTGCTGACTAAAAACATCGAAATGCATCCGTCACAATTTGCGTATCGCTTGGGTGCGAGTGATGCGGACTTATCATTTAACAAAACTGACAGTGCGCCGTTTATGCCCAAATGCATCGTTACCGATTTACACCAACTGGACGATGATTTGACTTATGGCAGACCACACACGCCATGGGATGAAACGGTGATTTACGAAGCGCATTTAAAGGGCTTTACAATTCTTAATCCAAAAGTCCCGTTTGACTGGCGCGGGCACTTTATGGGGCTTAGCGCCAAAAAAGTTGTCCAGTATTTGAAATCGCTTGGCATTACAACGCTCGAGCTTTTGCCGACTGCCGCGTTTGTTAATCCTTTGTTTTTAAAGCAAAAGGGCTTGAGCAATTACTGGGGTTATGACCCTGTGTGCTTTAAAGCGCCACAACCCTCATATTTGAAAGCGCGCGATTTAAGGGGCATTCAAACAATGGTGCGCGTGTTGCACGAAGCTGGGATCGAGGTTGTCTTGGACGTTGTTTATAACCACACGGGAGAGGGCAACGAGCTTGGTCCATCGCTTTGTTTTAAAGGAATAGACAATCCGACTTATTACCGCCTCAGCCCCAAAAACAAGCGTTATTATATGAATGATACAGGGTGCGGCAATATGCTCAACTTTGACTCGTCCGCCACGCTCGAGCTTGTTTTAAACGCAATGCGCTATTGGGTCGAAGTCTTTGGTATTGACGGCTTTCGCTTTGATTTAGCGACGACTTTGGGACGCACGGGCGAGGGCGGATTTTGCAAAGATGCGCCGTTCTTCAAAGCCGTCAGCGAAGATAATATGCTGAAAAATGTGAAATTGATTGCAGAACCGTGGGATATTGGCTGGGGAGGCTATCAGCTGGGACAGTTTCCAAGTGCGTTTGCTGAATGGAATGATAAGTTTCGGGACGCCTGTCGCCGCTTTTGGCGTGGTGATATAGGGCAAGCTGGCGCTTTGTTCCAACAATTTACTGACGCGCAATATGATCATAAAATCGAAAAGACGAATCGTTGGAAGAAAATCAACTTTCTGACGGCGCATGACGGGTTTACGGGGGCCGATTTGGTCAGCTATAACGACAAGCATAACGCGGCAAACGGCGAAGACAATCGTGATGGCAATGCAAATAATTGGAGCTGGAACAGCGGTGTCGAAGGTCAAACAAAAGATCCGTCCGTGCTCGCTTTGCGCTTACAACGTTTAAAAGCGATGGTGGCTACTTTGCTGTTGTCTAATGGCGTGCCGATGATGCTTGCGGGTGATGAGTTTTTAAATACGCAATTTGGCAATAATAATGCGTATGCTCAAGACAATGAAACGGCGTGGCTGAATTGGTCAAAGATTTCGCCTGCGGGCAAGCAAATGCAATCTTTCATCGCCGATGTTTTGAAAATGCGCCGAGAACATACTTTGTTTGCAGGTGAGTTTTGGGTGTGCTTGCAAGATAAAAACGGCATTCCGCTTGATGTGCACAATTTGTGCGAGGGTGTGCGCGATTTTGCTTTTGTTTGTCAGTCTCTTGGCAATACTTACTTTATCATTATGAATGCAACAGATGCGTCCGTGCTTTATCGATTGAAAAAAGACACGAGCTATACAGCGCTTCTTGATACATCTAACCAATCGCGATTTGTTGGCGCGGATTTGTCGGTTGGCGCGTGGAGTATGGTCGTGTTAAAAGAAGATTAAAAGCCTGCGCATCAATTGTTGGACGCTCGCAAAGACTTTTAAGCGTTAGGTAAAAAGGGCTTATCGGTTGCCTTTTTTGTTTGATGGAAAGCGACCAAAGTTGCCAATCAGTTCGTCTATTGCGCTTAAATCTTTTCCAGCGACAGGCGTTGTCTGGCTATCAAACGCAATCTTTTGGCCATCCTTAAGCGACAAGGTGCGAACGGACTTGACAACACCGCTCGCGTCAAAAGTCACTTGCAAAACTTGGCGGTTAATTTCTTTGGCGGGCAAGAAAACGCGATTTTGCTCTTCCGATTCGATATAAAGCCACGACTCTAATTCAAACAACGTGACCGAAGAAGGCGAGCCCAGCAATCGCAATACATCTTCTTTTGTGTGCTTGTTTGGGCGCACAGCATTGATGCGGTTTTGTGGCGGATTATCGCCAACTTTGTTTGTTCCCATCAGGCTGCAAGCGTTGATAGACAAGCTCATTAAAGCGATAGCTAAAATAAAAAATAAAGATTTCTTGCTCATTTTTACCTTCTTTCGTATAATATATAAAAGGAAAACAGAAAAAAGGAAAGCAAAAAATGATGAAAACTTGTGAAATGTCGCAAATTGTGGATATTCGCACAGTGGGCGCTAAGCCCAAAATAATCGAATGGCAGGCCAGTGAGGAAGAATGCAAAGCCATTGCTGAGCGCTTGAAAATAAGGGCTGTCAAGGCGTTGAGCGCGTCCGTCAGCGTTGAAGTGGAAGACCTTGTCACCGTCAAAGGGTGCTTTAATGCTGATGTGGTGCAATCTTGCGTGGTGACAATGGCGGATGTTGACGAACACATCAAAGATTCATTTACCGAATATTTTTCAACCTCTCAGGCAACCAAGTCGATTGATTTGGATATGGAAGCGCCCGATGTTGAACCTATCGAAAATGGCAGAATCGATGTGGGCGAGTTAGTCATCGAATATTTGGCGCTGGCTTTAAATCCTTATCCACGCAAAGAAGGCGTTGTATCGGGTTTGGCGCAAAGGGACAAAGAAGAGGAAGAAAAAACGCGTCCGTTTGCGGGATTGGCTGATTTATTGAAAAAGCCAAATTGAGTGCTTGTTGCATTTGATAAACTGTGTTATTATTTAATTAAAGGAAGGTTATAATGGCAGAAATTAAACAAAATATTCAAGTTCCACCCGCGCCCACGTTGAAACTTAATCAAAACGTAGATAAAACACGGACGTATCTTTATGATACGAACACGCAAAAGCTTGTCAAATCCGTGTTTGCAGACGGCGTTGTGTCGGAAAAAGAAGCGCAAGTTCTTAAAGAAAATCACGATGAAATTATTCGCGATTTTTTGGTGGCGTGCGAGTTGTTGGATAAAATGGAAAAAGAACCTCAAAATTATTCCAAAGAAAGTGTTGATGCGGCCAAGTTTGTTGTCAACCGTCTGATGCGCGCCAGAGAAAAATCCTATGCTGCGTTAGATAAGGCGACTTTTTATAACGCTTTGCCTCCTGCAGAAAAACAACGCCGCATTGAGCGTCAACAGAAAAAAGAACATTTAGATATTAACTTTAATCTGTTTCAGATTTTTGCACTTAACGGTGCTGCGCACGAGGTGATAAAATATGCCCGAGCGCAAGAAATGTCGCGCTTGATGACGCCTCTGGACGTTAAAAAAGCTGAAAAGCGGATTATGGAAATTGTCAATGAAGTGATTGAAAAAGGTCAAGACGAACGATTGATGCTGCAGCTTTTGAAGAAAGACAAAGAACGGGTTTGATATTTTGTTCGATAAAATATGAAAAAAATCGTTGACAAGCGGGAAAAAATCAAGTATATTGCAAGCTCTTGAAGAATAGTTTTAATAATTTATAACGGAGATTTAATACCATGAAACGTACATATCAACCTTCACAATTGGTTCGCACTCGCCGTCATGGTTTCAGAAGCCGTATGGCTACGGTTGGCGGTCGCAAAGTGTTGAATGCTCGTCGTCGCAAAGGTCGCAAAGTTTTAAGCGCGTAATCGTTTATTCGGACTTTGTGTTATGGCAAATGAAGTGTTGCCTGTATTAAAAAAGCGAAGAGAGTTTGTTCAATTAACCGAGCAAGGACGCAAGTTTGTCGCTCAAGGCTTTGTGCTTTTGGCAATGCGGCGTTCGCAAGAGAATCGTTTACACGACGTTATACGAGTAGGTTTTACGACTACCAAAAAAATTGGTAATGCAGTGGAACGTAATCGTGTACGTCGTCGTTTGCGTGCTTTGGCGCGTGCAGTGTTGCCTGTGTGTGGCAAACAAGGCTGGGACTATGTGCTCATCGGGCGTCAACGGGCGCTTGAATTGCCATTTGCTAAGATGCTGGACAGCCTGACAGACGCGGTGAAAAAAGTATAGAGGCACTCAAATGCTTGAGGAACTTTATATCAATGCGACTCAAGATAATCTTGGCTCAAGCAAAATGTTTGCTTGCCTCGACAATCAAAAAGCTCTTGAAGTGACGGGCTTTGGCAATAAATTGCAAAATCTGTCTGAGCTGCGGGGCAACAAATCTGATGTTGACGACACCGACTTTGGCAATAATTTGCAAAAAAAGTTAAAGTGGGCTTGCGCAGGGCAGGGCGATGACATAAATGTTAGCAATGCAAGTGACGATCACTGTCGCTATTCAGTCAAGTTAAAAGCAACTGGGCATATTGCCAAACAAGGGTGTAAGCGGGATAAAGCGCAAGCAAAATATGCTCGAGGCTTTGTATCAGCCACATTGATTTTGATTGCTCAAAAGAGCATCACCTTTGTGCGCTGTTTGCCTGTCTTTTTAATTGACGTTTACCGTGCGTGTGTGTCGCCGTTTAAGTGTCCTTGCTGTCGTTTCAGGCCAACTTGCTCACAATATGCAAAAGAAGCTCTACAAAAATATAGCTTTTTTTACGCAATTTTGCTAATATCAAAACGACTCTTAAAATGTCAACCGTGGGGTGGCAGCGGTTATGATCCTGTACCCGAACCGAAAAGGAAAAAAAGAAATGAAAAATGAAAATAAAAATCTGATTGTTGCTGTGGTTTGTGCACTCGCGGTATTGTTTGGTATTGATTATTTTTACCCAAAGCAAAAGCCTGTTGCAAACGTGGATCACGCACCTCAGACTCAAGAACAGGTTTTGCAAGTAAATGATGAAAAGCCTCTACCAACAACGGCTTTGGCGAGCGCTGAGGGCGATGCGCTCATCACGATTAAAAGCGATACCCTGTCGGGTTCGATTCGTTTAAAGGGGGCTGTTTTTAATAATTTGACATTTTTAAAATACAGAACGGCCGTTAAAAAGGGCAGTCCTGATGTGCAATTTTTAAATTCTGATAACTATGCGGTGATGGGGTTTAATGCGTCAAATGGTGTGCAAGTGCCCGATCAAAATACGATGTGGCAAGCCGATAATATGGAATTAACGCCGCAGACGCCTGTGACCTTGACATGGACGAACAAGGCAGGTGTTGAGTTCGTGCGCCAAATCTCGCTCGATAACCAATATATGTTTACGATTACGGATGAAGTGAAAAATCCCGAAAATGGCCAAGCGTTTGGTGTGGCTTTTGACGGTAAGTCAAAGCATATCAATGCTGCCGACCATTCTGCAACAGTGCATCAAGGTTTTGTTGGTGTCTTGAATGGTAAGTTAAAGGAGGACAAATATGCGTCTATCGAGGTTGAGAATCCTCTTTCGTATACGACCGAAGGGGGCTGGTTTGGCTTTGGCGATAAATACTGGCTTTCAGCATTTGCGTTTAATCCTGCCGTTCGGAATATTGATGTGAGTGTCACACGCGTGAACACAAAAGACGATACAGCCGCGTATCAAATGCTTTATCAAACGAGCGCACAAAATGTGGCAGCAGGCACTGTCGTGCAAAATGTGGTCTATTTCTTCGCGGGTCCAAAAGATTTGGATTTACTGACGAGTTATCAAGAAACGCTCGGCATTGATCGATTTGAACTGGCGATTGATTTTGGCTGGTATTACTTTTTGACAAAACCGTTTTTGTATTTGCTCAGCTGGCTTTATGGTCTTGTCGGCAATATGGGTGTCGCGATTTTGATTTTTGCAACATTGCTGCGTTTGCTGCTGTTGCCTATCGCAGGCAAGTCGTACGAAAGCATGGCCAAAATGCGTAAGTTGCAACCGAAAATGCAGCGTTTGCAAGAGGCGTATAAAAATGATAAAGTACGCCTGAACCAAGAAATGCTGGCTTTGTATCAAAAAGAAAAAGTCAACCCTGCGTCAGGGTGCTTGCCTCTTTTAATTCAAATCCCAGTGTTTTTCTCGCTGTACAAAGTTTTGTCTGTTTCGATTGAAATGCGTCAAGCACCATTCTTTGGTTGGATCAAAGATTTATCTGCGCCAGATCCATCATCTGTGTTTACTTTGTTCGGGCTGGTGCCGTGGCCAATTCCAAGCTTTTTGAATATCGGTGTATGGCCTGTGTTGATGGGCGTGACGATGTATTTGCAACAAAAAATGTCTACGCAAACAACACCTACAACGGCACAAAATGCTGATATGCTGACGATGATGAAATGGATGCCCGTGATTTTCACATTTATGATGGGTAATTTTGCCTCGGGTTTGGTGATTTACTGGACGTGGAGCAACATCTTGTCGATTGCGCAACAACGCTATGTGATGAAAAAGTACGGAGTGAAATAATGCCTGAAGCAACGCAAGAGCAAATGCAAAAAATCAAAGCACAAGAGCAAGGTTTAGCGCTTTGTTCTGGACCGTGCTATTTTGTGTTAGGCGTTGCTTTTTTGGAACAACTGCCCGCGCCCGACAGAATGGAAATAGCCTTTGCAGGTCGCTCGAATGTTGGCAAGTCCAGCTTGATTAACGCCGTCTTTTGCAAGCGTGATTTGGCTCGTGCTTCTGCGACCCCTGGGCGCACACAACAGATGAATTATTTCGATTTAAATGGTTTGATGTATGTCGTGGATTTGCCTGGCTATGGCTATGCCCGAGCGCCAGAAAAGCAAGTCAAAAATTGGAATAATTTAATTTTTACGTACTTAAAAGGGCGGCCAAACTTGCGCCGTGTGTACCTGTTAATTGATGCGCGTCACGGTATCAAAGAAAAAGATGAAGAAGTGATGAAAATGCTCGATAAGGCAGCCGTGTCGTATCAAATCGTGTTGACAAAACAAGACAAGCTGAAAGCGTATGAGCTTGAAAAAGTTGTGATGCAGACACAAAAGAAAATGAGCAAGTTCATCGCGTGTCATCCGACTTTGTGTGTGACGAGCTCTGAGAAAAAACAAGGCTTAGAGGATGTTCGCGCAGATATTTGGGAGCTAACGCAATCATAAAACAGCCGTTTATATTTTTTAACTTAAGGGCTGTGTGTGCAAAAGATTCGTTTCGATGTTCGAGTTTTCTATAAAGATCTCTTTTTCGAGCAACTTTTCTGAACGGCGAAAGTTTTAAAGTTTGCCAACGCGTCATTTACCCGCTTGTGCAGGCTCTTTGAGAATCAAAATGCAGATACCACAAAATATAAGAGCTGGCGCATTTTTCTTCGCACACACGTCCCAGCCCTTTCATAATTCCCACTTTTCCCCATCGAGCCACCGCACCGCGCGACATATTCGCGGCGGCTCGGAAGAGAAGTTTGCTCAAGTCTTTTTCTAAAAAAGTTTGGGT